>OJGT01000134.1_pt1 | contig 14313 bp, 10 predicted proteins | sample 1595031 | NCBI WGS metagenome assembly OJGT01 (sample SAMN05416857, study PRJEB24817) | seawater metagenome | isolation source: Sea water | place: Canada:Atlantic | collected 2013-11 | reverse complement strand
GGCAGCGTCAGATGTGTATAAGAGACAGTCATTATATTCAGTAAACTATTGTTGTGTGAAGTGAAGATTTAAAAATGCTTACTTTCCTTATAAATAATAGTAAATAGTCATACAGCGCTACTACATACTACTTAAAGTTTATGATAAAATCGCGCCCAATCTAAAAGTAGGCAGTAACTTACTTTTTGTAACTATTCATAAATTGTCATATTTGTGGCACTTTAATTAAAATATTATGTATATATTTAGTCATATTTTAATTTAAGTGACAGGATAAATTGGCAATAGTAGATATAAATGAATTGTTGCGCCCCTTTAACTATTTTATGCATGAGTATATAAAACTATGTCTGAGAACAAATTTGAAACTATTGAGCAACGTGTAAGTTACGGTGTAGGTCGTCAATTAGGTGACCAATTACGTAACAACCCATTTAAAGAATTTGATATTACTGCTGTTCAAGCTGGTATTGCTGATGCACTTGCTAATGCAGAAAGTCAAGTATCTGATGAAGACTTAAACGCTGCATTCTCAATTGTTTCTAAAAAGTTACAAGAGCAAGAGCAAGCTATCGCTAAAGAAAAAGCTGCAGAAGGCGAAGCTTTCTTAGCTGAGAATGCTAAACGTGATGAAGTAACAGTAACTGAGTCTGGTTTACAGTATGAAGTAATCACTACTGGCGAAGGCGAAAAACCTACTGCTGCAAGCACAGTAAGTGTTCATTATCACGGAACATTCGCAAATGGCGATGTTTTTGATAGCTCTGTTGAACGTGGCCAACCGGCTGAGTTCCCAGTTGGCGGTGTTATCGCTGGTTGGACTGAAGCATTACAGTTAATGACTGAAGGCAGTAAATGGAAATTAACTATTCCATATAGCTTAGCGTACGGTGAACAAGGTTCACAAGGTGCTATACCACCTTATTCAACGTTAGTATTTGACGTTGAATTATTAAGCGTTGTTAGCTAATTAGATTTTTTAAAGCCCTCAATTGAGGGCTTTTTTTTAAGTCGTTTATTATTAAGAGGTAAGTGTGGCAGCTCAGCAACTTGAAACTTTATTTAATAATTATATAAAGGCATTTAGTTCTTATGATCTCGATGCAGTCATTGCTTGTCATCATTTTCCCTGTACTTTACATACACCAGATAAAATAGTGTTGATCAATACTATTGATGACTGTAAACAAGAGTTTAATGATATTTTTACGCAACTTAAACAAGCTAATACCACGAAAATAATCGCTCGAAAGGCGAGTTATTTACCGATCAAAGATGGTTTATTGCTTGTTTGTATCGATTGGGATTTTATTGATAATCAAGGACAAGTCTTCACCGATTTTTGTGCTTATTATCATATATCTACTTTAAATAATGATGAACAAAAATTATCGATCGTTAATGTTGTTTCGCATGAGCTATCAAACTCATTATCATTAGAAAATGCGTTATCAATAAATGGCTAATATTAGCCTTATTAGTTTAAAAGAGAATAAAAATGAAAGTAAAAGTAGCCATATTAGGCTGTAGTGGACGTATGGGACGCAATCTTATTCAAGCTGCCTACGAACACAGAAGTATTGAATTAGTGGGTGGTACAGTAAGAGAAAGCTCATCTTTTGCAGATTTTGATTTAGGTGAGTTGGCAGGTATTGGTGCCATTGGTTTAAAAACTTCAACACAATTATCAGATTTGTCTGAGGCTGAAGTATTAATTGACTTTACCTCTATTGAAGCAAGTTTAGAAAATATTAAATGGTGTCAAAAGAATAATAAATCATTAGTTATTGGTACTACGGGCTTTAATGATGAACAAGTACAAATAATTGAAAAAGCAGGTGAAAAAATGCCTGTAATTTTAGCACCAAATACGTCTGTTGGTGTTAACTTGATGTTTAAGCTATTACAAATTACTGCAAAAGCAATTGGTGACTATACTGATATCGAAATTTTTGAAGCACATCATCGCTTTAAAAAAGATGCACCGTCAGGCACTGCGGTAAAAATGGGTCAAGTTATTGCGGATACACTTGATCGTGATTTAAATAAAGTAGCCGTTTATGGCCGTGAAGGTATAACTGAAGAGCGAGACCGAGAAACTATTGGTTTTGCTACGGTTAGAGCCGGCGATATTGTGGGCGAACATACCGCATATTTTGCTGATTTAGGCGAGCGAATAGAAATTACACATAAAGCAAGTTCTCGTATGACGTTTGCTTTAGGCGCAATGCGCGCAGCATTTTGGTTAAGTAATGCCGATAACGGCTATTATGACATGCAAGATGTATTAGGTCTTAAAGATTAGATAACTAGTGTTTTTAGCCGTTTGGCTGTTGAAATACTAATAATCATATAAAAGAATGAGTTTTTACAATTATTACTAGACGAAAGATGCCTACAAGCGTAAAATAAGTGGATTTTGTCAAAAATTTAGCTGAAAGCCGATTTTTGGCATTTTTTATGTGCAAATTTTGTGACTGTTTACGATTTTTTTGAAATGACTTTTAACGTCGTTCAAAAGCATTATTGTTGTTGCGTTTCTTTCTTCTCTTTGGAGGTTACATTGGCTATATCTGCTATTTTGGTACTGGAAGACGGTACTCTATTTAAAGGCACCGCGATTGGTGCACAGGGAACGGCTGTTGGTGAAGTAGTATTTAATACTTCAATGACAGGTTATCAAGAAATCCTTACCGATCCTTCATATGCAGAACAAATTATCACCCTGACTTACCCGCATATTGGTAATACAGGTACTAACTGTGAAGATAAAGAATCAGAGTCAATTGTTGCTAAAGGTTTAGTGATCAGAGACTTACCTCTTTTAGCTAGTAACTTTAGAAATGAGCAAAATTTAAGTGAATACTTAATTGCTAATAATATTTTAGGTATTGCTGATATTGATACACGTAAGCTAACTCGCATTTTACGTGAAAAAGGTGCACAAAATGGCTGTATCTTAACGGTTAATGATGATAGTGATGAAAGCTTGCAAGTAGCACTAGATAACGCTTTAGCCCAAGCGAAAGGTTTTCCAGGCCTTAAAGGTATGGATTTAGCTAAAGTAGTTTCTACCAAAGAACAGTACCAATGGACCTCAGGAAGCTGGGCATTAGGTAGTGCAATGGGTGAAGGTTTCTCTGAGCCAGAAAACTTTGACTTTCACGTAGTAGCCTACGATTTTGGTGCTAAGCGTAATATTTTACGTATGTTGGTTGACCGCGGCTGTAAATTAACCGTAGTTCCTGCACAAACACCAGCTAGTGAAGTTTTAGCGATGAATCCAGATGGTATCTTCCTATCAAATGGCCCTGGAGACCCTGAGCCGTGTGATTATGCTATTACAGCAATTAAAGAATTTTTAACAACGGATATCCCTGTATTTGGTATTTGTTTAGGTCATCAGTTGTTAGGTTTAGCTAGCGGTGCAAAAACCATCAAAATGAAGTTTGGTCATCATGGCGCCAACCATCCAGTGAAAGATATAGATCGTGATGTTGTGATGATTACCTCGCAAAACCACGGCTTTGCTGTTGATGAAAGTAACTTACCTGATAACTTGAGAGCTACACACACATCGCTATTTGACGGTTCTTTACAAGGTATTCATCGTACAGATAAACCAGCCTTTAGTTTCCAAGGTCACCCTGAAGCAAGTCCAGGCCCACATGATGCTGCTCCATTGTTCGATCATTTTATTGATCTAATCAAAGCATATAAAGCTTAAGCAAGATAAAAAAGAGAGAATAAAGACATGGCAAAAAGAACAGATTTAAAAACTATCTTGATTTTAGGTGCAGGCCCAATTGTTATTGGTCAAGCCTGTGAGTTTGATTATTCAGGTGCCCAAGCATGTAAAGCATTACGTGAAGAAGGCTATCGAGTAGTATTAGTTAACTCTAATCCCGCTACGATAATGACTGACCCTGATATGGCTGATGCAACTTACATCGAGCCAATTCATTGGGAAGTTGTTAGAAAAATTATTGAAAAAGAACGTCCTTGTGCAGTATTACCCACTATGGGTGGCCAAACGGCATTGAACTGTGCGCTTGAATTAGAAGCCAAGGGCGTTTTAGCAGAATTTAATGTTGAAATGATCGGCGCTACTGCAGATGCAATTGATAAAGCAGAAAACCGTGATCGTTTTGACAAAGCAATGAAAAATATTGGCTTAGAATGTCCACGTGCTGAAATTGTTCATACCATTGATGAAGCTCACGCCGCAGTTAAGCATTTAGGTTTCCCATGTATTATACGTCCATCTTTCACCATGGGTGGAACAGGTGGTGGTATTGCTTATAACATTGAAGAATTCAATGAAATCTGTACACGTGGTTTAGATCTGTCGCCAACTTCAGAATTATTGATTGATGAATCATTAATTGGTTGGAAAGAATATGAAATGGAAGTGGTTCGAGACAAAAATGATAACTGTATCATTATTTGTTCTATCGAAAACTTCGACCCTATGGGTATTCATACGGGTGACTCTATCACTGTTGCACCTGCGCAGACGCTAACAGACAAAGAATATCAAATCATGCGTAATGCATCACTTGCGGTATTACGTGAGATTGGTGTAGAAACGGGTGGTTCAAACGTACAGTTTGGTGTTTGTCCTGATACGGGCCGTATGGTTATCATTGAGATGAACCCACGTGTTTCTCGTTCATCGGCACTAGCATCAAAAGCAACGGGTTTCCCAATTGCTAAAATCGCAGCTAAATTAGCGATAGGTTATACGCTTGATGAGTTAACAAATGATATTACTGGCGGTAAAACACCTGCATCATTTGAACCAACGATAGATTACGTTGTAACTAAGATTCCACGCTTTAACTTTGAAAAATTTGCAGGCTCAGAAGATAGACTAACAACGCAAATGAAGTCAGTTGGTGAAGTAATGGCTATTGGCCGTAACCAACAAGAATCATTACAAAAAGCGTTACGTGGCTTAGAAGTAGGCGTAAACGGTTTTGATCCTATGGTTGATGTAACGCAGCCAGGTGCTAAAACAAAAATTATGCATGAGTTACAAGAAGCTGGTGCAGATCGTATTTGGTATGTTGCTGATGCTTTCCGTTTAGGTTTAAGTGTTGATGATATTTTCCGCTTAACCAAAATTGATCGTTGGTTCTTAGTACAAATTGAAGACATTATCTTAGAAGAAGCTAAAGTGTCTGAAGGTGGCTTAAAAGTATTAAACGCAGATTACTTGCGTAAACTTAAGCGCAAAGGTTTTGCCGATGCTCGCCTTGCTGATGTTATTGGTGTGGCAGAAGCTGAAATTCGTAAGAAACGTCACAACGCTGATATTTTCCCCGTTTATAAGCGAGTTGATACCTGTGCTGCTGAATTTAGCTCAGATACTGCTTACATGTATTCTACCTATGATGAAGAATGTGAAGCAGCACCAACAGATAAAGATTCAATCATGATCTTAGGTGGTGGACCTAACCGTATCGGCCAAGGTATTGAGTTTGATTACTGTTGTGTTCATGCTGCATTAGCACTACGTGAAGATGGTTTTGAAACAATCATGGTTAACTGTAACCCTGAAACGGTTTCTACTGATTATGATACGTCTGATAGATTGTACTTTGAATCAATCACCTTTGAAGATGTATTAGAAATTGTACGCATTGAAAAACCAAAAGGCGTTATCGTTCAATATGGTGGTCAAACACCACTTAAACTAGCGCGTGCATTAGAAGCTGCAGGTGTACCAATTATCGGTACTTCACCAGATGCAATTGACCGTGCAGAAGACAGAGAGCGCTTCCAACAAGCAGTTGATCGTTTAGGTTTATTACAACCTGAAAATGCTACTGTAACTTCAATAGATGAAGCAATGGCTAAAGCGGAGACTATCGGCTTCCCATTAGTTGTTCGTCCATCATATGTATTAGGTGGTCGTGCGATGGAAATCGTTTATGACCTAGATGATTTACGTCGCTATATGACAGAAGCCGTAAGTGTTTCAAATGACTCTCCTGTATTACTTGATCATTTCTTAGATGATGCAATTGAAGTAGATATTGATGTTATCTGTGATGGCGAAAAAGTGGTTGTTGGCGGTATTATGCAGCATATTGAACAAGCTGGTGTTCACTCAGGTGACAGTGCATGTTCATTGCCAGCATATAGCTTAAGCAAAGAAATTCAAGATGTGATGCGCAAGCAAGTATCTGATTTAGCATTTGAGCTAGGTGTTATTGGCTTAATGAATACTCAAATGGCGGTTAAAGATGGCAAGGTTTATTTAATCGAAGTAAACCCACGTGCTGCTCGTACTGTACCATTTGTATCGAAAGCAACTTCAATACCACTTGCTAAAGTAGGTGCTCGTGTAATGGCTGGTAAGTCTCTTACTGAGCAAGGCATTACAGAAGAAGTTATTCCACCATTTTATTCAGTAAAAGAAGTGGTTATTCCATTTAATAAATTCCACGGTAGTGACCCGCTTGTTGGCCCTGAAATGCGCTCAACAGGTGAAGTTATGGGTGTTGGTAATACGTTTGAAGAAGCCTATGCTAAAGCTAACTTAGGTGCTGGTGAGTCTGTTCCTAAATCAGGCAGAGCATTAATTTCAGTACGTAACTCTGATAAGGTACGTGTTGTTGAATTAGCTAAGCAGATGGTTGCTTTAGGCTATGAATTAGATGCTACGCATGGTACTGCAATCATTTTAGGTGAAGCGAATGTTCCTGTACGTTTAGTAAATAAAGTACATGAAGGTCGCCCACATATTCTTGATAGAATTAAGAACAGTGAATATAGCTACATTATTAATACCACTGAAGGCCGTAAGGCAATAGAAGATTCAAAAGTATTACGTGGTGGTGCATTACGTTATAAAGTTGCTTATACTACTACGCTTAATGCTGCTTTTGCTGCTTGTCAAGCGCATGCTGCGGATGATAGAAATACAGTAACTTCGATACAAGAGTTACATAAATTATGTAGCTAAGAAATATAAGACATTTACTAAGTTTTAGTATTTGTCTTTCCTAATTTTTTATAAAGGTGGTTTTGCTTTATGAGTGAACCGCCTTTATCGTTTGAATAAGAAGAGTAAAATGACTAAATACCCAATGACCCTTCGTGGTGCTGAACTGTTAAAAGAAGAGCTTAGAGTACTAAAAACGGAGAAGCGTCCGCGTATTGTAAAAGATATTGCAGATGCACGTGAGCATGGCGATTTAAAAGAGAATGCTGAATACCATGCAGCCAAGGAAGAACAAGGTTTTTGTGAAGGCCGTATTCAAGATATTGAAGGTAGATTATGTAATGCACAAATTATTGACATAACTACTATTCCTAATCACGGTAAAGTTATCTTTGGTACTACTGTTAAATTACTCAATATCGATACAGAAGTAGAAGTTACCTATCAAATTGTTGGTGATGATGAAGCTGATTTTAAAACGGGAAGAATTTCTTTAAATTCACCTATTGCTCGTGGCTTAATTGGCAAAGAAGTTGATACTGAAATTGATATCACTACACCAGGTGGTGTGGTTGAATATGAAATTATATCAGTAGATCATATATAAACTTTTCTTAATTAAGAATAGTACATAGAAAGCTTCTAAAGCGTTTCTATTTTTATAATAGTAGTAACGCAATGATATTTAGTAAACCTCAAATCTATAAAGAAATGAGGTTTTTTTATGTCCAAATAAACGTCAAAACTGTTTGCTATCATATTCTACAAGATGAATGTTATTAACATTAGACTGATGATAAATTTATAATATTCGCCAAACCCATTAATGGGATTGTGTTATTAATGAAGGGTAGGTTGTTCGAAAGAAATAAGTGCATTTGATGCAGTATTTTTTAATATAAAACATTGTGTTGCCCCTTTCTTTGCTGAACTCTCTAGCTGCATTATTTCTTGTTTTTTGAATGAGCTGTTAGATACGATTACTGCTGAACAATTCCCTTTACTTAAGACTGAAGTAATATGGGTTAATGCAATTTTTTGGTTGCTCTTAAGTGAGTTCTTGTAATTAACCATAAGGATTTTAGAAGAGTCTATTCCGTGAATTTTTGCAAGTTGCTCTATTGAACTTTCTTCAGGGTTAATGAATAAAACCCATTTGTGTTGTTCCTTATGTTGCTGACATATATGAGCATATTGATTTGATAACTCGAGATTATTATCAACTTGGGTAAGCTGTAACCAGTGAGTATTAGCATTTTTTGAGTTATTGCTAGTCGTTGCATTAATCATTATCAGATACCTTTTAATTATCAGCTTAAGTTAAAAACATCATGATTACTGTTTTTACACCCAGTACATGTTTTTATATACAGTATATTTGTTTTGGATGATTTTCAAGCACTATTTGTTAAAAGTAGAAATTTATTTTAATTATTTTTACGAAGATTATTGCAATATTAGATAATGCTCATATATGATAAAGCTAAATTAACTTGTCTAAGGAATTGAATATGAAAATAGAAGTGAATTTACTTGAAGGACAACAACTGAAAGCGAGTTTTGGTGATCATGAAATTATTAGTGATCAAAGTATTTCTGCCGGTGGTAAGGCTGAAAAGCCTGAACCTTTCGATTACTTTTTAGCAAGTATGCCATTATGTGCAGCTTTTTATATGCGAAAATTTTGTCAACAACGAGACATTAGTACAGAAGGGTTGAAAGTAGTACAAAATAATGAAAATGTGTGTGAAGAGGATCATTATAAGAAAAGAATTACACTTGAAGTAACGCTTCCTAACGACTTTCCTAAAAAATATAATAAAGCGATACTTGCTGCTGCTAATACTTGTACGGTTAAAAAAGTAGTTCAAGCAATGCCTGAATTTGATATAAATATTGTTTAAATCGTCTCGTTAGATGTTGTTTATGCAGGGTTTGAAAAACTATCGGATCCTGTCATTTTACTTCCGCTTACTTTAATCTGAATATAAATACTCCTCTCTCATTTTCAAAAAAACTATTTAGCGTTATAAATTATTAATCAATGCTATTGATTAATATTATTGATGTAATTTTCTTTGGTAAATTACAATTGCAATAAAGGTTTAACCGCTATTTCTTTTTCAAAACTATTAAATATCATCTCTATATATCTTCAATTCTCGCTAGCGAGGTTATACAGATTTTGTTATTGTGTTGGTTATATTATAAGTTTTCATCTTGATAGACTTTTGTAATACAAAATAATAATCGTATGATAGTAATATGAGTAATAATATGAACGATAGCATGAAAATAATATTGGCAGATGATCACCCTTTATTTCGCCAAGCGTTAACGCTTATCCTAAAGGCAAACTTCTCTAACGCTGAAATTATAGAAGCACAAACAATTCCAGAATTAGAACAACAATTAGTAAAATATCAAACAGCAGATTTATTGTTACTTGATCTTGATATTCCTGGTGCTCAAGGCTTTAATAGCTTGATCAGTATTAGGCGCTCTTATCCTGATTTAGGCGTAGTCATCATTTCAGGTTTTGAAGATAAAGAAACTATTCATAAAGCTATGAATCATGGTGCGGCGGGATTTATTCCTAAATCAACACCTGTTCCGGACATGTTATTAGCGATGAAAGCTGTGCTTAATGGCACGCTGTGGACGCCTGATGGTGAGTTTAATCCTAAAAAGCAAAGTGGCACGACGGCTGATGATAAAATAGCATCACTAACACCTAAACAATACAATATCTTATTAATGTTTGCTGATGGCTTACTTAATAAACAAATTGCGTATGAATTAGGTTTATCTGAATCAACGATTAAAAGTCATGCCAGTACCATTTTTTTAAAGCTAGGTGTGCGTAATCGTACTCAAGCGGTAATTGTTTTAAATGAAGTACAATTAAATCAAGGTTCATTCGGTCCATAGTAAACACGTTAAACTCCCCAAAATGCTTATGGTATTTTGGGGAATATCTACTTTAAATTTTTAATTGTCAGTAGGGTAGCTTTTATGAGCATAATTATTCTCAAGCTCTTTACTTAACAATGAACTCATTAATGAACGTAGAGAGATAGGTTTTATTATTTTACGCAAATAGCCTATATCTGCTTGCTTCGCTAGAGACATTAAGTTGTTATCCGTAGTTGCAGTGATAAGTATCGCAGGTAAAGAATAATGGCTTATTGTTCTTATTTGCCCAATTAACTCTATACCATTGACGTTATTTTCTGAAAGTGGCGGTAGGTGCTTATCGTTAGCATAAACTTTACTAGAAAAAAGCTCATTATCATCTTGATGCCCAGTTAACTGAAAGTCGACTAATAAAATATCTATTTCATCTTCATGTTCTGCATATACTTTTTTAGCTTCTTGTGGAGAGCTCGCTGTAAACACCTGACATTGCCATGCTGTTAATAACTCAGTCATACCGGACAATATATTCTCTTCATTATCTATACATAACACGCCGACACCTTGTAAGTTCATACTCGCAGGGCGTGGAGTGTACTCAGGTAGTGATGGTGCAGCGCAAATAGGAACGTTAACACTAAACAAACAACCGCGATTTACTTGAGATTTTAAATCAATGCTATGATCAAGAATACTCGCTAAACTTCTGGCAATATTTAATCCCAACCCAAGGCCTTTTGGACCAATGGCATTAGTACTATCGAGCTGAGTAAACTGCTCAAAAACCTGTTGCTGTTTGTCTTCTGGAATACCTGGTCCATTATCAAACACTTGAATTGAAAGCTCATTTCCCTGTCTACGACAGCCTAGTAAAACTTTACTATTGTTGGTGCTGTTAAAGCGATGTGCATATCGAAAAGCATTTGATAGAAAATTTTGTACAATTCGGGCTAATAAAGTGATATCACTCGCAATATATAATTTGCTCGATTTAAAATGAAAATCCGTTTTATATTCTTTTGTTAAGGCTGAAAACTCTGACGTTAACATTGTGAATAATTGATTAACTTCAACGGGAACAATGTTGGGTGAAATATTACCACTCTCAATTCGCGCAATTTCGTTGAGATCAAGCAACAAGTTATTAGCAATTTCTAATGAATTATCAATTTGCTTAATTTGTTCTCGCTCTTCCTTACTTACTTTAGGACTTAAAGTAATAGCAGAAGAAAATAGTCGTGCAGCTGAAAGGGGTTGTAGCAAGTCATGACTACAAGCTTTTAAATATTGGCTTTTCTTGATATGTGCTTGCTCAGCCTTTACTTGTGCTTCAGCGAGTTCACTATTCGCTTGCGCTAATTCTTTATTGGCCTGCTCAAGTTCAGCAGTGCGATATCGAACCCGTGACTCTAAATCGGTATTTTCTTCTTTTAGTACTTTTTCTGTTTGACGATATTTAGTGATGTCAGAAAATATCATTACAAAACCACCACCGGGAATAGGGTTCCCCTCAATGTGTATAGTTTTACCATTTTTTAGTTTATATTCAGAATCATGACGGCTGCCAGCTTTAATGTATTGGATACGCTTTTTAACTTGTAGGTCTATGTCTTTAGCAAAGTATCCTTGCTGGCTTAAGTTAAAGTGTATTAACTGACTAATAGGGCAGCCGATATAAATGAAGTTTTCAGGGTAATTAAAAATATCTAAATATCGTCTATTCCATGCAACAAGTTGTAAATCACTATCGATAACAGAGATACCTTCGCGTACGTTTTCTATTGCACTTTGAAGTACCGTTCTACTAAATTCCAACTGTTGACTAGAGTTGTCCTCAACAAGCTTTGCAACTTGATCAAATTGTATTCCTCGGCCGTTAATGGCAAGTGAGGTAACTAATTTTGCTGAAGCAGAGCCTAATACACGAGCGAGTGTGTTTTCAGCGTGAAATAATATGGCATCATTAAACTCTTTATTGCTTTTCCCTTGATGAGAGTTATAAAACTGCTTAAAGCACTCGTCAGATTTTTCTTTGCCGATAAATCGCGCCACTAAAAACTTTAACTCAACAATATCAACCTTAGGTTGAATAGGTAAACTCCACTGCGCTTTCTTACGAGTTTTATAAAAATACTTACTTTGTGATTGTTCGCGAATACTTTGTCTTGTTACTAATGATACTAGCCAAAGCATAATTATATTGATTAATAAGCCAATTAAAGTGATTACCGTCGTATTAGGTAAGTCGCTTTCTGCTAACGGATGATTATAGAAGCCTAACTGCGGCAATAGGTTGAAAGTAGCCCACACAATAAAACCACTGCTAATACCAAAAATAACTCCTGACAAGGTTGCTCTGCGCCAATAGAAAGCAACAAATAGAGCAGGGCCTATTTGTGCAATAGCGCCAAAAGCGACTTCCCCTAATGATGATAATGTATCAGGTGGTGATAAAAGCAATAAGCCATAACTGAGAAAAATAACAAATAATACTAACGCTTTACGTATAAGTAAGAGTTGAGATTGAAAGTGGTTAAAATCATTATGTTGCTTATTAGAATAGCGAAACATGAGTGGAAAAACGATTTCATTACTGAGCATAGTACTCAAAGCGATAGTCGATACAATCACCATAGAACTTGCCGCCGACACTGCGCCTAAAAAAGAAAATAGAGATAACCAAAGTTGCCCGTTATAAGCAGGTAAAAATAACACGTAAGCATCTCTGGGTAATGAATCACCATAATTAAGGTTTCCGGCTAAACCTAATGGGCCAGCAAAGAAAGCAAATGTTAAAACATAAAGCGGCAACAACCAACGAGCAAGGTTACTCGTTTTTTTCTCTTTTATTTCAACAAACATTACTTGAAATTGTCTTGGAAAACATAAGAAAGCAGATAGACCAATAATGAGTAGCCCGAATAAGCCAATTAAACTGTTACCACTAAATTGTTCTTCTAGTGAAATAGAGCCTTCTGATAATTGCCAAATATCTGCTGGAGAGTCGTAAACAATAAAACAAACGAATACGCCAACTAATAAAAAAGCGATCAATTTAACTAGAGACTCAAATGCTATTGCTATCATTACGCCAGGGTGACGTTCGGTTATATCGATAGTACGAATACCAAAGATGATAGTAAAAACGGCTAATATAATGCTGACAATTAAACCAAGTTGCCACATTGGTAAGTCAGAAGTTTCCTGAAGAATTTGGTAAGAATATATAATGGCTTTTAACTGCAAAGCAATATAAGGCATGGTGCCAATTAAGGCGACTAAGGTAATTATAATTGCTAAAGATTGTGATTTACCAAATCGAGCCGAAAGTAGATCGGCAATGGAAGTGATTTTAAGCTGCAAACTTGTGCGAATTATTCGCTGAATAAAAGGCCATGCAAAAATAAATAATAATATAGGCGCTAAATATACCGATATATAAGTAAAAGAATTATTAGCGGCTTGCGCAGTTGTTCCTAAAAACCCCCAAGAAGTACAGTAAACTCCTAATGATAAAGCATAAATAATTGATTGCTGTTTTGCTTTAAGCTTTGCTCGATATTTCCCGCCTAAATATGCAATAAGAAACAACAAGCCTATATAGCCAATACTAACGCTTACCAACAACCAATTTGCAAACATAAAAAATCTCTAGAACTCTTACTTTAATAGTAAATTTATCACATTTATTAAGTAAAAAATCTATCTATTTCTACAACTTAATTATGAATATCGTAATTATTATTTTTATGCGACTAAAGGACTAGATACTAGGTGCTAAGTCTTATTTCCGATTGTTACATTTTCGTACTCGCTTAATATGATTAGGCTAACTTTAGATCGATAGTTAGACAAACATGAGATTCAAAGTTTAACTAAAAATACATACAACAAGGGTGTACCAATGTATAACAATAAGTTTAAAAAACTATTACTTGCATCATCTATAACATTATTTATCAATTTGGGAGTGTGAGTATGACTGATTCAATACTCAAAGTAGAGAATATCTCATTAGCGTTTGGTGGTGTAAAAGCATTAACCGATGTTAGCTTTGAAGTACCCCGTGGCTCTGTGTTTTCCATTATCGGCCCTAACGGTGCGGGTAAAACTTCTATGCTTAACTGTATTTCTGGACGATACCAACCAAATTCTGGGAACGTAAGTTTCAATGACAAAATTGTTACCAATTTACGTCCTAATGACAGAGCAGATCTTGGTATGGGCCGAACGTTTCAAAATTTAGCCTTATTTGGTCACATGTCGGTATTAGACAACATAATGGTTGGCCGTCATCACTTATTGAAAAACAACTGGTTAACAGGGCCTCTTTACTGGGCGTCACCAGCACAAAAAGAAGAGCTTGACCATCGCCGTTACTGTGAAGAAATTATTGACTTTTTAGAAATTTCTCATATCAGAAAATCAGTTGCAGGTACCTTATC
>OJGT01000133.1_pt1 | contig 14506 bp, 8 predicted proteins | sample 1595031 | NCBI WGS metagenome assembly OJGT01 (sample SAMN05416857, study PRJEB24817) | seawater metagenome | isolation source: Sea water | place: Canada:Atlantic | collected 2013-11 | reverse complement strand
TCTACACTATCCTCTTCGTCGGCAGCGTCAGATGTGTATAAGAGACAGGTTTTAAATGATTTTATGATGATTTATGCTTGTTCAATATAATATTTGTGCTTTGGTATTTTCTGTGTGAATGATGGTAATCATAATTATATATTTCCTAAATGCTGAGGGGTTGGACTATTATTTTTGTCAACAAGTGTGTTGGCAATTAAAAACCTGATGCACCGACCAAGCTAATTTAGCTTTAAATATACTACTAACGAAAGTAAACGGAGATTGATATGTCTAATTATCAAAGTGCAATAGAAGCGGTTCAAGCGATTAAAGCAAAGGCAGGTAGCTCTTGGGATCCAATTAACCCAGAATCAATTGCTCGTATGCGTACTCAGAATAAATTTAAAACTGGTTTAGAAATAGCTCAGTACACTGCAGACATTATGCGTGCTGATATGGCTGCATTTGATGCAGACAAAACTAAGTACACTCAATCTCTAGGTTGTTGGCATGGTTTTGTTGGCCAACAAAAAATGATTTCTATCAAGAAACATTTTAATGGTCAAACTGATCGTCGTTACTTATACCTTTCAGGTTGGATGGTAGCTGCATTACGTTCTGAATTTGGTCCACTTCCTGACCAATCTATGCATGAGAAAACATCTGTTGCTTCTTTAGTTGAAGAGCTTTACACATTCTTACGTCAAGCTGATGCACGTGAACTAGGCGGTCTTTTCCGTGAACTAGACGCAGCAAGAGCAGCTGACGATTCAGCAAAAGCTGCTGATATTCAAAACCAAATTGACAACCATGTAACTCACGTTGTACCAATTGTTGCTGATATTGATGCTGGTTTCGGTAATGCTGAAGCGACTTACTTAATGGCTAAGCAAATGATTGAAGCAGGTGCTTGTGCCCTTCAAATCGAAAACCAAGTTGCTGATGAAAAGCAATGTGGTCACCAAGATGGTAAAGTAACTGTACCTCATGCTGATTTCCACGCGAAAATTCGCGCTTTACGTCACGCTTTCCTAGAGCTAGGTATCGACAACGGTTTAATCGTTGCACGTACTGACTCTGAAGGTGCTGGTCTTACTAAAGAAATCGCTGTTGTTAAAGAGCCTGGTGATTCTGGTGATATTTATAACTCTTACTTAGACGTTGAAGAAATCGATGTAACTGACATGGCTGAAGGCGATGTATGTTTCAACCGTGACGGTAAACTTGTTCGTCCTAAGCGTTTACCTTCAGGTTTATACCAATTCCGTCAAGGTACTGGCCATGAGCGTTGTGTATTTGACTGTATCGGCGCAATCAATGCAGGTGCTGATTTACTTTGGATAGAAACTGCTGTTCCTACTGTGCATGAAATTGCAGGTATGATGAATGACGTTCGTAAAGTTCACCCAGATGCGAAACTTGTTTATAACAACTCTCCTTCATTCAACTGGACATTAAACTTCCGTCAACAAGCATATGATGCAATGGTTGAAGCTGGTGAAGATGTTTCTGCTTACGTTCGTGCTGACTTAATGAGTGCTGAATACGATAACTCTGAATTATCTGCAGTTGCTGATGAACGCGTTCGTACTTTCCAAGCTGATACAGCTCGTGAAGCAAACGTATTCCATCACTTAATTACGCTTCCTACTTACCACACTACTGCGTTGTCTGTAGACAACCTAGCTAAAGAGTACTTCGGTGAGCAAGGTATGCTTGGTTATGTTAAAAAAGTTCAACGTGAAGAAATCCGTCAGGGTATCGCATGTGTTAAACATCAAAACATGTCAGGTTCTGACATGGGTGATGACCACAAAGAATACTTTGCTGGTGAGAACGCTCTTAAAGCTGGTGGTGCGAAAAACACTTCTAACCAGTTTAGCTAATAGCAACTCTTAACATTTTAAGTATTTGTTAGGGATTATTAACCCCTTATATATTACAAAGGCTAGTGTATTTTTAATACGCTAGCCTTTTTTATTGCTCTTTTCGCAAAGTGAAATGTGATTTTATCACTAATAATTTATTTCAAATCAAAACAGCTATTTAATTAACTTGGGTATCATTATAAATGTTGTTATATTGTGAATCGAAAAATCGCCTTTTAACAATACGTTAGTGCTTAGGAAATACTTTGCAGCCATCTTCATCTAAACAGCTGTTATTGCTTAATACCAATGCTGAACGCCTTTCAATATTAGAAAAGCTATTAGTAAAGGGTACACAATTCAATATCTTGGTTGCTTCATCAGCGCGAGAAGCAATTACTATCTTAAAAACTGAGCCAATTCATTTTGTGATTAGTAATATTAATCTTGATAACTTTGATGGTTGGCGGTTGGCGAGAATGGTACGTTCAGGCGTCTTAATTTGCGCTGCAGATATTCCTTTTGTCATTGTTGCTAATACTTGGTGTGAACATCTTGCTAGCACTACAGCTCATGAATTTGGCATTAACAGGTTAATAGCCTTTTCTGAACATGAAAAATTACTTTCTATAATTAATGAGAATCAACTAACTCCACTTGAAAATATGGAAAAATCTTCATTACTCGTAATAGAAGACAACCCTGATACTCGGCATTTAGTCAGTCGAATTTTAACAAATCGTTTTATCATTGACAGTGCTGAAAATGGTGAGTCTGGTTTAGAACTGTGGCGTAAAAATAACTATTCGTTAGTTCTATTAGATGTGATGTTACCGGGCATGTCAGGCAATCAGGTTCTTGATACAATCATGCAAGAAAAACCATCGCAGTCGGTTGTTATTATGACAGCCAACCACACGATGGAATTAGCTGAAGAGTTGATGTTAAATGGGGCTGCTGACTTTATAACAAAACCCTTTAGAGCAGAGCAGCTTCGACGAGTTTGTGAAGCTGCATCAAGGCGTGAAGACTTCATTATTAGTAATATCCAGTTTGCAAATAAAGTAGAGTCACTTGATCAAAGTCGAGCTCAATATAAGCAAGTTTCAGAGCAACACCAAAGTTTATTAGATCAACTTGGCTCCATTATTATTGAACTTGATGATAGTGGTAATATACGCTTTTTAAATAAAGCGTGGGAAAAGTTTACCGGTTATTCTATTCGAGAGTCACATCAACGCTCGCTTCTTGATTTCATGGAAAGGCCACAAGCTGGTGGAAGCTATATTTCAAACGAATTAAAAACAATTCTTTCTGGTAAAGTGCAATCTCATAGTTTTGAATTTAAGTTGAAAAATAAATTTAATGAAGAGCTTTGGGTAGAGGCTCGCTTTGAAGTTAATGACGAAAAAGATCATAAGGCTCGCTGTATTTCTGGAACTATTGATAATGTCACCTCGCGTAAAAAGGCACAAAATGATCTTGAATATTTAGCTATACATGATGGTTTGACAGGATTATTCAATCGATTATATTTTGAGGCAGAATTAAAGCAGTTTTCAGCAACAGCTTCACGGGGGAATGGCCCACATGCTTTACTGTATTTAGATCTTGATCGCTTTAAAGTTATTAATGATACGATTGGTCATCATCAAGGGGATATTGTTTTACGAAATATTTCAGAATTAATTAACGCTAGATTACGAGATAGTGATTTTTTTGCACGTATTGGTGGAGATGAATTTGCACTATTGTTCCCTAATACAAATCAACAAACGGCGTTAACTTTAGCGAGTAATATTTGTAAATTACTCGATGATTACCAATGTAAAATTGAAGGGCAAATACTTAAGGTAAATTGCTCTATTGGCATTGCTGAAATTGATGATACAGAATTTAATGATCAAGAGTGTCCTGCTGAAGAATATATGAAGCGGGCAGATATTGCTTTATATGCAGCCAAAAAACAAGGCCGTAATCTAGCGCACGTTTATAGTGTTAATGATACCTTGAGCAAAGATTTACAAGCGAGTCTTGAGTGGGCTAGAACTCTACACCAAGCAGTAGCAGATGATAATTTAGTTTTACACTTTCAACCTATTGTTGATATTTCTACTGGTGAAGTTGCGTATTATGAGGCATTAGTTAGATTAGAGCTTGATAGAAAAATAATATATCCGGGTGAATTTATACCTGCACTAGAGCGTGAAGGTGATATGAGTTTGCTTGATAGACAAGTCATCAGTAAGGCCATTTATTATTTGGCTCAACATAGCGAATTAAATAGAATTGCTATTAATTTATCAGCACAAGGTTTTTGTGATGAGCGGTTATTGCCACTGATTGAAAATAAATTAACTAAATACCAAGTAAGTGCAGATCGTATTATCTTTGAGTTAACTGAAAGTGCTAGTTTAACCAATATTTCAGCAACACAGAGTATGATTGAAAAGCTTAGTATTTTAGGGTGTGCTTTCTCTATTGATGATTTTGGTACCGGTTTTAGCACGTTTAGTTATTTGAAACAGCTTCCCGCTCAATCAGTTAAAATTGATGGTTCATTTATTGTCGACTTAGCAACTAATTCAGTTGATTTAGCATTAGTAAAAGCAATTTATGAAGTCGCTACTGCTCTAGGTAAAAAAACCGTAGCAGAGTTTGTTGAAAATGAAGAAACTTTGAAAATATTAGCTGACATTGGTGTGACGTACGCTCAGGGTTACCATTTAGGCAAACCTAAGCCTGTGAATGAAATATTCAATTAATGTTATGTTTAGCCCAGCACAAAAGTCGATCTTCTATCGAACAAATTTATATTATTATCATTGAAAGTTAATAATACTTTCAATGATAATAGCTCCAAAACAAAGTATTTCTAAATAAATATTGCGAGATAACTTATATTTTAATATTACAAAATATAGTTAATATTTAGCCAGTAACCTCTAGTTTCTAAAGGGTAATCCCCCTTGATTTGTCCATCACTTGGCTCAAATGCACTTGTATTAAATACATTTCTGATGGTGAGTTGTGTACTCCAATTGTTAGAAATTTTGTAAGAAGCAGAAATGTTAGTCCAGTTATAGTCTTCGATTGCTTCTCGACTGTCTGAAGCTAAACGTTTTCTATTCGTTATCCATCGAGAATCAATATGAAGTTTCGTATTTTCAGTTAAATCCCAATCAACATTTACGCTAAATGTTTGTCCGGGCGCATCGGCTATATCTTCGTTGGAATCTATATTTTCAGAGTGTTGCCATGCATAACTTGCTTTTAGATGTAAAGACTCTAATGCTTGCCAATGAGTCTCGAATTCAGCACCATAACCATCTTGATTTCCAGCGTTTTGAGCAACACTAGTGCCATCACTATTAGCAACAAAAGTAATTAAGTCTTCTGATTGGTAATAGTATAAATTGACCATAAATTTCAAATCAAAATTAAGGCGATAATCAAAAGCAAGTTCTGTTGTTTGTATTTTTTCAGGCTCTAAATTTTCATTGCCAAGAACAACAGGATTATTTATTGCATAAAGTTCTTGAAAAGAGGGAGCTCTAAACGCATGACCATAAAGGAGTTTAGTTGTTAAGTTGTGTTGTGTTTGCCATACCAATGCTAATCTTGGGTTAATTGTACCACCAAAATCAGAGTAGTGATCATAACGCAGCCCTGCGGTCATTTCCCAATCTGCTGCTAATCGCCATTCATCTTGTAGAGTTAAAAAATATAACTCCCTATCTTGATCTAACATATATATGTAGGGAGTGCCTCTGACATTAGTTAACGTGCCATCTTTAAACTCTTCCGAGCCATCAAGTATACTAGGGCCAAAATTTTTAAACTCTTCAGGCTTTGATTCACTATACCTGTAACCCGCTTCCATTCTAATTTTATGATGTTCAAAAGCACTAAAATGACTGACTAAATTAGTACCATAATACTTTTCATGGGCGATTGGCTGTCCTATTACACCGTCAGTAAAAACCGTAAAAGCGGTAGGTATGCCTTGATCATTAAACTGCCTTGGTAATGCCATACCTGGAGGAAATATCACAAAGTAAGTATCGTCATCGTAAGTTTGGTAATGAAGAGAAAAATCCATCTCAACAGCTGGGCTGATATTCCACTTATATCCAGATGCTAAAGTTATTGCTTCTGTTGTTTCTATATCTGAACTTGATAATGCCTGTGCAGCTCCAGCGCCTGTACCTCCTCTGCTTTTTAAATACCAAGCACTTGCATAAAATCCTTTATATGAGAGTTGGGTGTGAAGATCTATTGATTCTAGCCTTGTGTCTAAAGCTCCGGGGGCGTTTGATAGCTCTCCTAAGCCCATATAATGCATTGCATCAGTTTGAATAACCCTATCTAGATCACCTTCGGTTTTAATCCACTGAGCATTGAAACTATATTTTAATGTTTCATTGGAGTTTACATAATTTAGCCAACTACTTTTGGTATTAAATGATCCTATTTTCACCCCAAAATCAGTCCCTGAAATAGAGTTAACCCCTTTGGTAATAATATTAATGACACCTGAAAATGCATCAGCACCATATATAGCTGAGCCGGGACCTCGAATAACTTCAATACGCTCAATTAGGTTTAAACCAATATCAAACTTCTGCCATCTCGAACCGTTATATTCATAGGTAGTACTCTTACCATTCACTAGCAATAATGTTTGCGGGTTCTCTGCGGTATGTATACCTCTAATAGAAAAGTTAGGTTTCATTCGATCTAAATTAGAAGGGGATATGTGTATTCCTGTAACCGTTTCTAAGACATCATAAATTGAGTTAGCACCCATTATTGAAATCTGTTCAGCAGTAATCACTGTTGCAACTGAAGGAGCCATATGAATAGCTTTTTTGGTGCCAGTAGCAATAGAAATAAAATCTTCATCACCGTAAAAATCTTCTAGTGACTCATCAAATTCATCAGCCAACTCTTCATTAGAGTCTGTTTCAGCTAGAAGTAAAGGTGAGTTAATAGTCAAAGCAGCCATCAATGCTGAAATCAATAAATTTCTAGTCAATGTCATAAGGAATTCCTTAATAAGTACAGTATCAAATTAGTACTATTATTTGTTTTTATCATTTAAAGGTATGCGCACACGAAATACAGAACCGATACCTAATTCACTACTAACGCTCAAGTTTCCCTTCATGAGTTGACAATAATTTTGAGTTATTGCCATTCCTAATCCTGTGCCTTCAAATTGTCGAGTTTGACTGCCGTCAACTTGTGTAAACTGCTCAAAGATATAATTTAATTTATCACTCTCAATTCCAACTCCGGTATCAGATACTGAAAAATGAAGAAAATGCCCACTACTAAAAATTTTAAAAGTAATGGTGCCATTTTGAGTAAACTTACAGGCATTACTGAGCAAATTTAAAAATATTTGCATTAGCTTTTGCCTGTCAACAATTAATGTTGGTGATAGAGCACCAATATCGACAATGAGTTCATTATTATTAGCATTAGCCATAGGTTTAATTGTGTCTATGCTTTCGTTGACTAAGTTTTCAATATTGATTGATTTTAAGTATAAATCCATACGGCCTGCTTCAATTTTAGCAAGATCAAGAATGTTATTGATTAGGGCTAGTAAATTATGAGCGCTGCGTATACTCTTGGTTAAGTCTTCTACTTGTGTGTCCATACATTCTAGTTCTAAGTCTTCTTTTACTAGATCGGTATAACCAATAATCGCTTGCAAAGGCGTACGTAACTCGTGACTTATGTTAGCTAAAAACTCGGACTTGTGGCGACTTGCAGTGAGGGCACTATCGCGTGCAACAACTAACTCTTGTGTTCTAATTTCGACTTCAGACTCTAACGTGTCTCTATTTTTTTCTAAAGCGATATTTTGTTGCTCTAGAGTTGACATCATTTGGTTGTAAATTTGTGCCATTTGTCTTACTTCTAAAGTACCTTTAACAGGTGCCTTCGAATAAAGTTTAGAGTCTCTAGCTGTTTTCATTGTTTGAGATAACACTTGCAAAGGCTTAATCATACGATTAATAACAAGACGAATCAGAACACTTAAAAGGCAGGCTATTATTGAACCTATGGATAAATTATTAATAAAAATGGTACGCTGAATTTTTTGTAATGTACTTTTATTATATTTAATTATTACATGACCAAGCACTTCCTGTTGAGCAACTTCTTCACTTGGATTAACCATATCAGTATCAAAAATATCTTCTGTAAAGATAACCTTAGCAGCAAAACTCCAAGAAGAATCATTCTCTGCCAATAGCTGCTGTTTTATAGGGCCTTGAATGTTAATACTTGTTGGATAGGTTAATTGCTCTGATGTTATTAGTATTTCTCCATTACTTTTATATATGGCAATGCCAATAACGGAGGAGAAGCCTAGAGTTTGCTTTAAGGCATCTTGAACGTTCTCTTCGCTGCCGGTTAAGAGTGCTAAGACTGCTTGATCAGCAAAGTTATTGGTTATTTGGATATTATTATCAATTGTTGCTTTTCTAAGTACCTGACTTGATTGCCAAGCAGTAAGAACTGAAGTTATTAGAGTTAAAAGTACAATGCTTAAAACAAAAATAGTTAATAGCTGCTGTTTAAAGCTAATACGTGGGGTAAGTGATTTTTTTATGGCTTGCATCAATATTACTTCAATAACTACTGCGGAAACGTTAATTTAAATAATTGTTGTTGTTTGGGGCTATATTTTAGCCCTAAGTGAGCAGCAGTTCGCAAGTTTACAGCTAATAAAGTCGACTTTAAGGCCGCAAAATTCTTTTGCTTAGGTTGTTGTTTTAGTCCTTGCACCATTTGTAATAACTGAGCGCCTAAAGCAAAGTTGTCAGGGTAGGTCGAAAAGAGTGCTCCGCGCTTGGCATGAGATGGTTTGCTAGAGAATACTACAACCTCTTTTGTCCATGCCTTTTCTAAAATATACGGTAAAGTAATTTTATCATGCGAAGATATGCGATCAAATGGGAGCCATATCGCGTCTTTATTTGCTATTCCTGAGGAAAATATATTTTTATAGAATGTCACTGCTTGTGCTGTGCTGCTAACTTGTTGAAGGTTTAGTTTTAATCCTTTTTCTTTTGCGGCTGATTTAGCAAGGTCAATCAACCAAGCACTTTTTTTACTGTAAGCAACATGTATTTTTTTTACATTAGGGGCTACCTGCTTTAAGTATTCAAATAAATGAGCTGGGTCTGCAATTAGGCTAATACCAGATACGCCATTTGGATTAATGGGTAAAGCTCCTGAAATGATTTGGAATTTTTCAATATTATTTGTAGTTGTATATTTGGATAATTGCTTTGCTAATTTTAGCCCTAAACGCCCTAAAACAATAACTTTATCAATATTATTCTTTTTAAGATTTTGAGCAATCTCATCAATATCGAATGTTTTTTTGAGGCGGTATTGCTTAATATTTATGACTTGGTTGTTTTTAGTTGAAGCATCATGACTACCATTCATAATGTTTTGATAGATTGACTTATAGGGGTCTTTGGCTTGAGGATAAAAAATGGCTACATTATTAGAGTGTTGCTTTTCAATATTTTGAGAATAGGCAAAACCTCCTAAAAAAAGGCTTGCGATAACCAATAATTTGAAGAAGAATTTCTTCATAAAACAACAGTTCAACAAGTAGTACCCTTAAAGTAGTAACTGAATGTTAATTATACCTTTATTTGAGTAAAAAACGAGAATATGTAAGAGGTAGTTTATATAGTAGAAGCTGTAATTTAGTCTACTTGCTTCTTAAAACAAACAAGTAAACTAGTAATACTGATTAAGACTTTATTGATAACTAGAATTTATATTAAAAATTATAAATAAGAGTCATTGAAGTTTCAGTGTTAGTATCTTCAAAACCTTCTTCTACTTCAGTGTCGTAATCAATGCGTAAAGCAAACTTAAGTTGTAACGCATCTATTAATTGAGCTGTTATTGAAGATTCTGATTTATAAGCACTGTTTTCACCAGACTTAGTCGCTTGTCTAGCGATGAAAGACTGCTTAAATTCAACATGGTCATTGAACTTGTGTGTATAGAATGCTTGTGCTTGAATTATAAGGTTAGTGCTGCTTTCTGAAGTTGCACGATTTACATCGTATTTTACACCAGGGCCAATATCAGCAAAGAAAGATGAAGTTTCATTCTCATAAAAGCTTCGTCCCCAACCTGCAGAGAAAGAGCTTTGAGATTCAAAACTACTGAACTTGTCTTGTTCGTGAGCAAGGTTAGCATATAAGTAATTTTTACCCGCTTCACCAATGGTGTAGTTAGTTTGCGCTAAAACATCCCATTTGTTATCAGAGGTTTCAAAATTTTTGTTGCCATCTTCATCTTTTTCTTCTAATTTTTTGGCTAAAATATTGAAAGCTAATGTAGAGCGCCACTTTTCTTTTTCGTGCATTAAATTAAAACCGGCTTTAACATCAACACTTTTAGTGTTACCTGTTTTATATAAAAAGCCAAGTTCAGCTGATGCACTATATTCTGACTTTTCTGCATCCTCTGCTAATGCAGTGTATGACACTAATGGTAATAAGCACAAAGCTGTTAGTGTGTAGTTACGAACCATGGTAATCCCTTGTTAAAATTAATAAGTATGTTTAGGTAAATTATAACACTTGTTATTTTAATGTTACACACCCAAAACCCTTGAAAAGACTAAAATGAATGGTGTTTTAGGTTCTTTATGATGGAGGTGTTTATTCTTTAAAAACTATAGACTAATGTGACAGAAGTTTGGGTATCTAAGTTTTCTTTATCATCATCAACTTCGGTATTATAGTTAACAGTAAAAGTGAACTTGAGCTGCAATGTAGAAATTAACTTTGTTGTGATTGCTGTTTCTGCTTTATATATACTATTTTCACCAGAGTTTATGGCTTGCTTTGCACTAAAATCTTGCTTTAACTCTATACTGTCACCTAGCTTTCTGATGTAAAGTGCTTGGGCTTGTATTATCCAAGAAGAGATGGTTTTTTTGGGATCACTTTCTGTGGACCTAAGTTGGTCTCGTTTAAAGCCTGGGCCGATATCTCCCCATAAGGAAGCTTTTGGAGTTTTGTACCAATGTCTACCCCAGCCGGTTGAAATTGAACTTTGATTAATAAAACCACTAAATTTATTTTGTTCGTACCATACGTTGCCGTATAGATAATGTTTTTCGCTATTATCTAACGTGTAATTAGTTTGTGAAGATATAGTCCATTTTTGATCGGTAGTTTTAAAGTGTGCAGATTCTGAGTCAGATTTATGTTTATCAGCTTTTTTAATAAGCAGATCAATATCTAGTAAGCTGAGCCAACGCTCTTTTTCAAAGCGTAGATTAATGCCTGTTTTAATATCTGCACTATGGGTGTTACCTGTTTTATATAAAAAACCTAACTCTGTAGATCCCGTTATCATAGGGTTATCATCAATAGTTTCTACTTTTTCTACTTTTTCAAGGCTGAGTAAAATGTCGGCTGCTGTTGCCTTAGGATAAGATTCTTTAAGAATATGCTGAACGGCTTGATTTTCATTTTTAGTGTTGTCCGCATACGTATTAACAGATAATAAGAAACATAATATTGGTATTAAAAAGCGGAACATTTTACTCTCAATTTTGATACAAGATAACGAAGCTAAGAAATAATAGATTTATTAATGAAGATATGAATGGGATGTTATAACGGTTATGGATAAATCACAATGCAAAGGAGAATGATTGCAAATAAATAGTCAGTAATTCAAAAAACTTTATACGTTGTAAAAACCATCTAGTAATCAGATAAAAACTAGATGGTTTTTATTTTAAATTATTTAATTAGCGCTTCTAGTTTGCCTGCTTGATAAAGATCAAACATGCTATCAAGGCTAATAGGTTTTATTTTGCTAGCATTACCAGCAGTATTAAAGGCTTCATAACGAGCAATACAAATCTCAGACATTGCTTTTGTTGTTTCAGCTAAAAATTTACGTGGATCAAATTCACTTGGATTATGAGCTAAGAAACGACGTGTTGCACCGGTAGAAGCTAAACGTAAATCTGTATCGATATTAACTTTACGAACACCATTTTTGATGCCTTCTTGAATTTGCTCAACAGGTACACCGTAAGTTTCTGGGATTTCGCCACCAAATTCATTAATTACAGCTAACCATTCTTGTGGAACAGATGATGAACCATGCATAACTAAATGGGTATTTGGAATACGTGCATGGATAGCTTTAATTCTGTCAATAGCTAAAATGTCGTCTGTTGGTGGACGAGTAAATTTGTATGCACCATGAGAAGTACCACAAGCAATCGCTAATGCATCTACTTGTGTTTTTTGTACAAAGTCAGCAGCTTCTTCAGGATTAGTTAGCATTTGTTCCATTGTTAACTTACCAACAGCACCGATACCATCTTCTTCACCCGCTTCACCTGTTTCCAAAGAGCCTAAACAACCTAATTCACCTTCAACAGAAACACCACAAGCATGCGCCATTTCTACAGTTCTGCGAGTTACATCAACATTATATTCATAGCTACTTGGTGTCTTACCATCATCCATTAAAGAGCCATCCATCATTACCGATGAAAAACCTAATTGAATAGAGCGTTGACATACACTTGGTGATGTACCGTGATCTTGGTGCATAACTACTGGAATATGAGGAAACTCTTCAATTGCAGCTAAGATTAAGTGGCGTAAAAATGGGGCTCCAGCATACTTACGAGCACCTGCAGAACCTTGTAAGATAACAGGGCTGTTAGTCTTATCTGCTGCAATCATAATTGCGCGTACTTGCTCTAAATTATTTACATTAAATGCCGGAATTCCATATCCAAACTCTGCAGCATGATCAAGCATTTGACGCATTGAAATTAAAGCCATTGGTTACTCCTAAATTGGTCAATTTGAACCGTTAATTAATTTAATTGGTGTTAAAGTAAAAGTATTCTATTTTAATCGGAAAATTATACCAGAGTTTATTCGTTTCTGGCATAGAAAATTATGCTTTTGAAACTTTCATAAGAGTGAGCGAGGTTTTGTAGCAAAAAGAGGTGTTAACTTTATGAAAAATGCTGATTTTTGAAAGGTTAATATTTTTATGTGTAAAACTTAATCATAGATATTCAAGGTGTTATTTAGTTTAAGAATTACATTTTTCTATCAAATATTAATATATTTCGGTGATATTTTTAATACTAAAACGAGCTTATGCTTTGTTGTTGATGGCTTTAGCGAGGAAGACTCTTTGATAAATAGCGTATTTTATTTATTTTTTGGCGATGTAATCACAATACTTAAATTGATTTAAATGCAAGCGGAGTAATGTGAATTGTAATGCCACTTAGAACTTACAAATATCCTCAGAAATGACATAGAATACAAAAAATATAGAAACAAACAAGATCACTACTTAGCTACATGACTTGTTTGTTTCGTATTTTTATTTGTTAGTTGTTGTTTGCTCTTTGCTCTAAAATTTCAACAGCAGGAAGTTTTTTACCTTCTAAAAACTCAAGGAAAGCGCCACCACCGGTAGAAATATAAGATACCTTATCTTTGATACCATATTTATCTACTGCAGCTAGCGTATCTCCGCCGCCAGCAATTGAAAAAGCTGAACTGTCAGCAATAGCGTTAGCAATAGTCTCTGTGCCTTTGCCAAATTGGTCAAATTCGAATACACCAACAGGGCCGTTCCACACAATGGTGCCTGCGCTTTTAATTATTTGCGCTAGCTTCTCAGCAGAATCAGGGCCAATATCAAAAATCATTTCTTCATCACTAACATCGCTAACACTTTTTAATGTGGCTTCAGCTGTAGGCGAAAACTCATTAGCAACAACAACATCACTTGGTGTTGGAATGTCACCATTATTTGCTTGGGCTTGTGTAGTTAAACGTTGAGCTTCAGTGACTAAATCAGCTTCGTATAAAGATTTACCGACATTATGATCTGCGGCTGCAATAAAGGTGTTAGCAATTCCACCACCAACAATAAGTTGGTCAACAATACCTGATAAAGACTCTAAAACAGTTAATTTAGTCGATACTTTAGAGCCGCCAACAATGGCAACTAACGGACGGGCAGGGTTATCTAATGCTTTACCTAAAGCATCTAATTCGCCTACTAATAAAGGACCAGCACAAGCAATAGGTGCATATTTCGCTACACCATGTGTACTTGCTTGCGCGCGATGAGCAGTGCCAAATGCATCCATAACAAATATGTCGCAAAGTGCAGCTAACTGTTGTGCTAATGCGTCATTATTTTTCTTTTCGCCTTTGTTGAAACGAACATTTTCAAAGATAACCAGTTCGCCAGCAGCAACTTCAATTCCAGACAAGTAATCTGTTGCTAAACGTACAGGGTAATTTAGTGCGGCTGCTAAGTAATCAGCAACAGGCTGCAAAGAGTACTGAGCATCATATTCACCTTCTGTTGGACGACCAAGGTGTGACATAACCATAACTTTTGCACCAGCTTCTAAAGCTAGTTTTAAGGTAGGTAAGGCTGCTTGTAAGCGGGCATCAGAGGTGATTTTGCCTTCTTGTACCGGTACGTTTAAATCTTCACGAATCAGTACACGTTGTTCTGATAAGTTGAGATCACTCATGTTACTGTCTCTTATACACATCTCCGAGCCCACGAGACGTAGAGGA
>OJGT01000132.1_pt1 | contig 14654 bp, 11 predicted proteins | sample 1595031 | NCBI WGS metagenome assembly OJGT01 (sample SAMN05416857, study PRJEB24817) | seawater metagenome | isolation source: Sea water | place: Canada:Atlantic | collected 2013-11 | reverse complement strand
ATCCTCTTCGTCGGCAGCGTCAGATGTGTATAAGAGACAGCTTTAAAAGAGTAAATGACGATTTTGGTCATCAAGTTGGAGATGCCGTTTTAGTTAAAGTGGCTAAGTTAATAAAAGAGAGTATTAGAGAGATTGATATATTAGGAAGATGGGGAGGCGAAGAATTCTTGATTATTTGTCCCTTTACAAAAGATAGAGGGTTAATTGCAGAAGCAGAACGAATCAGAAAAAACATTGAAATGTATGACTTTGAAAAAGTAGGTAATGAAACCGTGAGCATTGGTGTTACAACATATATGAAAAATGATACTCCTAATATGATTTTAAAAAGAGTAGATACGGCATTATATAAAGCAAAAAATAGTGGCCGAAATAATGTTGTTTTTGAATTATAGCTTAGTGAACACACCTTTTATCTAATCACTTTAGCGCTAAGCCATTAAGTACCTTATATGTGGTGCTTAATGGCTAACAGTACAATGACTTCTATAGTGAACAGAGAACGCAAAGGCTGTATTGATGCAAATGAACCATTGTTGGATTACTTATCGTTAGATAAGCTACGGCTAACGTCTGGTGTCGTACCTAAGTGATCATTAGGGCGAATGATTTTCATTCGTAAATTTAGACCGCTTTGGCAAAACTTTACGTTCTGAAATTAAGCTCTATAGGCATAATGAGCTTGATAATGTCTGTCAGATTTAATTAAGCTCTGATATTTAAAGATGACTGTTCAAGTTTAAGCTAGAACTAGAGCATATTAAGGCAATTGGGATTGTTGTCTCTTATCTATGCTACATAGTTAACTTAAAAGTAATTTAATAAACTTTGGTAATAGGAATTAGTGCTTTTTAGCTGTAAATGACCACCTTGTGCAATAATCTCTCCTTGCTCCATTACAATGATTTTGTCCATTTTCTCAAGCATTAAAGGTTTATGAGTGATAACCAGTAAAGTTTGTTTTTGCTGTTTTACATGGGTCAATATATTACTCATTATTTGTGCTTCATTACGGCGGTCTAACCCTTTGGTTGGTTCATCTAGAATAAGCACACTAGCAGAGCGAAGTAATAATTGAGCTATTTGTAATCGTTGTGCTTGTCCACCAGATAGGCCGATACCTGTAGAGCCTAACCAAGTATCAATACCATTTGGTAAACTCTCAATAAAGTCCATTAGATTAACTAATTGGCACACGTTACGCATTTCTTTCTCTGTTGCATCTTGTTTAGCTAAACGCAAATTATCTTTTATACTTGCATCAAAAATATGTCCTTGTTGACTCATTAAGGCAATGCGTTGACGTAATGATTCTGGTGAAACTTCATTTAAATCGCATTCATCAATGGTTACTCTTCCTTGGCTTGATGATAAAGGGTTTTCAGTAGGCCAAAATCCCATTAATAAATTAACTAATGTTGACTTACCCGCACCACTTGCACCAATTATTGCAACTTTTTCACCTGTTTTTATTGATAAATTTATGTCTCGTAAACTCTTTTTTTTATGTTCAGGGTAACTGAAAGTGAAGTTTTCAAAATTGATGTTTCCTTGATTTATCACTTTTGTTCCTGCATTGAGCGGCACTTTTTTATCCATGATAGTAAATAGTCTTGCCGCACTGGTTAGGCTTTGTGGTAATAGTTGCAATGCTAATGGCATGTTGCTTACCGTTTCAAAGCTTACGAGTACGAGTAAAATAATGGCGACTAATGATTTACTGTCAATCTCTCCATTTACTACTTGCGGTAATAAGATAAATAAGCACAGCAGGGCAGTTAAATGGATAAGCATAAAAGTAGCAGCATTAAAACCTGCATTTATTTTTATTAGGCGGTACTGCACAGCATAATACTGCTTGGTAATAGTTGCGATTGAACGCTGATAATTAATACTAACTTGATAAACTAAGAGTGTTTTAATTGAACCAATTCCACTTACTAGCTCTTCAGTGAGCTGGCTTTCTAATTGAGATTTTTTTTTAGCTAACTCTATTGATGAAATATAACTACATAGAGGGAAAGCTAGCGCAATGATTAACAATGCGTTTAATAGCACCAAGGCAATAAAAGGAGAAAAAATCGCGAGTGCATAACACACAATGGGTACTGAAATTAAGGCGATAATAATAGGTAAAAGAACTCGTAAATAAAAGTTATCTAAATTATCAATATCTTGCTGTAATCGAGCTAATAAATCACCTGAACGCAAATCCATACGGTAATAAGGTAGAAGTGGTTCAAGCTGTTGATAGAAGTAGTGACGTAAGTGTGCTAATACGTTAAATGTTGCCCTATGTGTTAACATACGTTCAGCATAACGACCAGCTGTTCTAACTATAGCTAGAAACCGAATAATGGCTGCGGGAGTAAAATAATTTACTGTTATGCCAGTTGCTCCAGCCATTGCCATTAATGTAATAAACCAACCAGAAATAGCCAATAAGCTAATGTTTGCTAGTATGGTAATGATTGATAATAGTGCGCCCAGTAACATCAATGGTAATTGTGCTTTAAGTAAGCCAATTAAACGAAAAAAAACCTTCATAAATTCACCTGCTGAGCATAATATCCATTTTGTTTTAAAAGAGCATGGTGCGAACCTAGTTCAATGATTTTTCCATGTTCAAGTACAATAATTTTCTTAGCGTTAATAACTGTATGCAAGCGATGAGCAATGACTATAACTATATGGTTTTTAGCATAGCTGTTGAGAGATGAGGTGATGATTTTTTCAGTAGTTTGATCAAGGTGACTTGTCGGTTCATCAAGTATCAACACCTCAGGTTGATGGTAAAAAACTCGCGCTAATGCCAAACGTTGAATTTGTCCGCCTGATAACCCTGTTCCATTTTCTCCTATTTGACTTTCAATCCCTTGCTCTAGTGTTTGAACAAAATCAGCTAAACCAGCCTTTCTAAGTGCTTCAACAACAAGTTCATCTTGATAGTTATCTGACAAGGAAATATTAAAGGCAAGAGAACCATAAAATACTTGTGCGTGTTGAGAAACCCACCCACATTGTTGTAACCAAATATCTCGATTTTCAGCAGTTACTAGCTTGTTGTTAATCGTTATTTTACCAGCTTTTGGTTGAATAAAGCCTAGTACCATGTCAATTAAGGTAGATTTTCCAGAGCCACTTTCGCCAATAACGGCATATAATCCGTGAGATGAAAATTCAATATTTATCTTTGTTAAAGCATTATTTCGTTCGGGGTAGGCATAATCTCCTTCTAGGATATTAATAGTAAAAGGAGCTATAAATGAATCATTATATGCATTTTGTATCTGCGGTAATTTTAGTATATTAACAAGATCTTCTGCTGCGGTTACGCCTGCCATTTTCGCATGATACTGTGTTCCAAGTTGTCTAAAGGGTAAATAAAACTCAGGAGCCAGTAATAATATCCATAGCGCTAAAACATAATCTACATCGCCATAGTATAGACGAAACCCAAGCACAACGGCGACTAGTGCAATGGATATTGAAGCAAGGAACTCTAGAACAAATGATGAAAGAAAAGCGATTTTTAAAATCCCCATAGTTTCATCACCGTAATTGTCACTAATCATTTTAACAGCGGCTATTTCTCTACGTGAAGCGTTGAATATTTTAAGTTGCGTTAATCCCTGAATAATATCAAGAAAATGACTACTCATACGCTGCAATTTTTCCCAATGCTCTTGGTTTAAGCGTTGTGCTTTGTGACCGATAAGTACCATGAAAAATGGCACCATTGGGGCAGTCAGTAATAAAATTAATCCTGATTGCCAATCAATAGGAAATATGGCGATAAGAATGGCGAATGGAATAACAGAGCAGTAAGCAATAACCGGAAGATAACCAGCAAAGTAGTCTTCTAATGAATCAATACCTTGATGTAGTAAATTAGCTAATTTAGCACTTCCTTTAGTTTGTGTATAAGCGGGACCGAATTGAAATAAGCGATTAAGCAATCGAGAACGAATATTCTCTTTAATATTCATGGCTCCACGGCGACTATAGCATTCACTAAAATACCCCAATAAAGCACGGAAAATAATTATAGCAATGAGAGATAAAACTATTACTGTGTTATTGGTTAAATCGATTATATTGGTTATTACATGATTGTTTTGTGTGTTATTTATAGCGGTATTGGGAAATATTGTTAAATCAATAAGATAAGCAAGTATTGCTGTTTGGAGGATCATTAGTAAGCCATTTAATGATCCTAATGCAATAGCAATACTTAATTTACCTTGAGCATATTTTTTTTGATATTTTAGCCAGTTATTAACTTGCGTTTGTTGTTGCTTAGTTTGCTCTTTCATCATAATACACTCAAAATCGGCTCATTATTTATGTTCGATCATCACTATTTTGATCTTTTGATATATTGTCTACATGTTGTTCCATTTCGTACCACATCACATTAATTATGCCTAAAGAGACCGCGAGTAATACACCTAGCATCCAACTGAAATACCACATAATTTTTTCCTTTAGTTCTTTGTTATGCTGAGCTTAATCTTAGCTTTTCAGCTCAGCTTGATTTGACTCTATAATTGCTACTTTAATAAGCCGTGTGATTATTTTGTTCAATTTCAGCAACAGTAACGGTTCGCCACATTTTTTTATAACACCACAGGGTATACGCCATAATAATGGGGATAAAGATAGATACTACTGTGAACATTAAACCCAATGTGCCTTCACTAGAAACAGTGTCCCACATTAATAAACTGTGGTTTGGAATACTGCTTGAGGGGAGAACAAAGGGAAACATAGCAATGCCAGCAGTCAAAATAATGCTGATAACGGTTAACGAACTAGCAATAAAGGCGAATACCTTTATTGAAGTACTTTTGCTTTTTATACCTAATAAAATAGCTACTACAAACGGTGAAATTAAACCTACAACAGGTACTAGCCACAATAATGGTGTTTCTATGTAGTTAGTTAGCCAGGCACCTGAATTGGTTATTACCTCTTTTATTGTTGGTTGTGCTTGTCCCATTGTGTCGATAGAGCTAACGACTAAATAACCATCAATACTTTGCCATACCATGACACCAGCAATGGCGAAAGAAAGCGATAATACAACAGCAATTACTCTACCAATACTTGCTGAACGTTGAGCAACTTCAGCATCTGTTCTCATCACCAACCACGTTGAACCATGCATTAACATCATTGCGACACTAATAACGCCTGTTAGTAAGGTAAAAGGTGTAAACAATGCGAAAAATGAACCTGTATAAGTCACACGCATTAATGAATCGAAGCCAAAAGGAACCCCTTGAAGTAAGTTGCCAAAAGCTATACCAAATACTAATGGCGGTACCATAGAGCCAACAAATAGTGCTTTATCCCAATTACTACGCCATTTTAAAGAGTCAATTTTACTTCGATAATCAAAAGCAAGAGGGCGCAGAAACAAACTAAATAGTGTCAACATCATGGCAAAATAAAAGCCACTAAATGCCGTCGCATATACTAATGGCCAGGCTGCAAAGAGTGAGGCGCCTGCAGTAATAAACCAAACTTGGTTTCCATCCCAGTGAGCACCCACGGTATTAATAACAACACGGCTTTCAACATCTTTTTTGGCTACAAAGGGTAATAAACCCCCAACACCCATATCCATTCCATCGGTTATTGCAAAGCCAATGAAAAGAAAACCAATGAGGCACCACCATATAAATTTTAATGTTTCGTAATCAAACATAAGTATTTCCTTAAGCGTTTTGGCTGCGAAGACCAGGTGTTAATTCTGGTGCTTGTTCAAAATGATAACGACCTGTATGTAATGCACTAGGACCTAATCGTGCAAATTTAACCATCAGATACATTTCAATAATAAATAAAATGATATAAACAATGATGAACGCAACCAGAGAAAAAAGTACATCACTTGCGTCTAAATTTGAGGTAGATAAAAATGTTGGTAATACTTCACTAATAGCCCAAGGTTGACGTCCAAATTCTGCAACAAACCAGCCAGTTTCTATGGCTATCCAAGGCAGAGGAAGTGCGATAAAGATTGATTTTAATAACCAACGCTTTTGTTCTATTTGACGTCGAGCATTAAAATAAAAAGCTAAACAAAATAACACCAACATAATGATGCCTGAGGCAACCATCATTCGAAAAGCCCAAAAAACAGGGGCAACAGGTGGCGTTGAATCTTTAACAGCCATCTGTATTTGTTCTTCAGTGGCATCGATAACGTTATTGGTATAGCGTTTAAGTAGTAATCCGTAGCCTAGATCTTGTTTAGTTTCATTAAATTTAGCTATATTTTCAGGGGTGTCTTCACCATTACGTAATTTCTCTAGGTATTCATATGCAATCATGCCGTTACGAATACGTGGTTCGTGTGCTTTTTGTAAATCACGTAAACCTATAACTTCTTCATCTAAAGAACGAGTAGCTATAATGCCTAAGGCATAAGGAATTTTAACGGCATAATGAGTTTCCATCGCCTCATCATCAGGTAGGCCTATTAAAGTAAATGCTGCTGGCGCAGGTTCGGTGTGATATTCAGCCTCAATCGCTGCAAGTTTTACTCTTTGTACTTCACCCACTTCATAGCCAGATTCATCACCTAATAAGATAACGGAAAATATTGCCGCAACGCCAAAGCCGGCTGCTACAGAAAAAGAGCGCTTAGCAAACGGGATATCTCTGCCTTTAAGTAAATAATAACTGCTGATACTTAAAACAAACATTGCCCCCGCAACGTAACCACCTGCGACGGTATGAATAAACTTAACTTGTGCTACAGGATTAAAAATAATTTCGCTAAAGCTGACAAGTTCCATGCGCATTGTCATGTAATTAAATTCACTACCTACAGGGTTTTGCATCCAGCCGTTAGCAATTAATATCCACAAGGCTGAAAAGTTTGTACCCAGTGCCATTAAAAAGGTGCCAATTAAATGCTGTCGCTTACTCAACCTGTCCCAACCTAAGAAGAACATTCCTACAAAGGTAGATTCAAGGAAAAAAGCCATTAACCCTTCAATAGCTAAAGGTGCGCCAAATACATCCCCAACATAATGGGAGTAGTAAGACCAATTGGTACCAAATTCAAACTCCATTGTGAGCCCGGTAGCTACACCAATGGCAAAATTAATACCGAATAGCTTTCCCCAAAACTTTGTCATGTCGCGATAAATTTCACGACCTGTCATCACAAAAACGGCTTCCATGATGAATAAAATCCATGTTAAACCGATAGTTAAAGGAACAAACAAGAAATGGAATAATGCAGTAACAGCAAACTGCCACCGAGATAATTCAACTAACGCTTCGCTTATCATTCTAATACTCTCCTTGTACTGATTATATTCAGTACATTGTAATCAACCGTTATTAAATAAGTTAATTCTTTATTAGTTAACTCTAATTTAGTGAGGGATTATACATATCCAGCTGAAAACTAAAAATAACTAAAATTGATTGAAACAATCGATAAAAGCGATTAAAGCAAATATAAGGAAAATCTGGAGTAAGTATTGTTGGTTGGTGTTTGAAATAGAGTTCTAAATAAGTTGATAATATTGAATGGTTTATTGGTTAGTTTATGTATTTGTATTACAAAAATAATGTCAACTTGTGACGTAAAATTGTAAGGCAACAACAGATAACAATAGTCATCTTATTCTAACTTTAGGCTTGTTATTGCATAAAATTTACACCAACTATTCGATTGGTCATTAATAGCTGGTGTATTTCTCGATACAAAGTAATTATTAGCATGTTGAGTTTGGAGCAACCATTGGTGGTCGAACACGATGTCTTCTCATTAAAGGAGGAATACCGCCACCATTTGTTAACCAGTTGGCTGCTGCATTACCGACACTTTTAGCTCGTCTTGTGGCAGCTGTTTGACGGTTTGTTCCTAGTGGGTTTCCGGCCGTATGACTTGTAGTCCCTTCAGAATGCCAGTAAGTGCCTGTAACCCATAAAAAACAAGCTTCAAGACAACAATACTCCCATTTTATATCAAAAGTAGAGTTGCCTTGTGCATCTGCGCCATGAGCAGTCATAGTGGCTCTTAAAGCTCCTTCAGTACAATTATTGGTGCAGCCTACAGTAGGCATAACAGATAATAAAATTGCTAATAACATTAATAACTCTAAAAATAGTCGTAGGATTTCAGATAATTCTTCTTGCGATGCTCCAATCACTTCAGGAGTAAAAGAAGCTGTCATTGTTGGACTTAATACTATTGGTGATGGCGCGGACTTTACTGGCGATTGATGACAGCCACAGTCTCCAATAGGACCTAAATCTGGTATTTGAATTGACACTATTTTATTGCGCTCTGCTTGATATTGTTCTGCCGAGAGTAAAATCATATGTTCTGCTAAATTAGAAGCACACTCTCTAAATGCTTGAATAGAGCCTAAAACTTTAGCACTGTCTGTTCCATCATTTACTAAAGATGGAGGCGGATTTATACTATCACCTAAAGCTAAAACCCCCATGCCAGCTGTTGCCAACGAGTCAGCTAAAAAATTTTCCTCCTGAAATTCAGCACATCTTTGCTGCAAACCTGTATCGTTTAATTCTTGTGCCAAATTGTAAAGGTGCTCTCCTAAATCATCAGTAACATCTGTTTTAAGTTTTGGATTATCCGCCATAAATTTACTACCTAAGCCACTTAATCCTGTGCCTAAGGTTTTGAACGCTTCAGGTAAAGATTGTTTCTTTGCTTTGTTAACTAAGTTTTCGAGGACTTTTGCTATTTTATTTAATTGAGTATGAGTTAATTGGTTTGCTTTAGTTTGCGTGGCCATGATCGACACTCCCAATGTTCACTGTCAAAACGGCAAAGACAGTTGTGTATATTCTCTTAAAAGTAGACTACACCGCGTGCTTTGTCGATTTTGCTTGAGGAGGTTAATTGATATTGGGCTGTATTATTGGGACTTTTTGCAGCGAAAAATGGTCGCTATTTATCGTCAGTTATTCACAATTAATCAAAAATCATAACGATAGGGGAAAACATAGGTGCTATTTGGAATAAGGGAGAAATAGGGGAGTTTTACCACAGAAGGTGAGTAGCGAATAAAACAGAGGAACTAACTAGCTCAACTGTCTTGTTCTGCTAGCTTATCGACACTAACAAGACAATTGTCAGAAAATACATCCATAAAGTAGGCGACTTCGGGCAATTCGTTTTTATAAGATAATAACATGGAGTCTAATTTGTTTTTAACAGGTTCAAACTCCACATTACCAAAGCGAATCTCATCACAAGCTTTGATATATGCTGAAATAATATCAGCAGCTTTAACAATAACTTTATATTCAGGGTCGACTTCATCTTGCACAAGTAAATCTGAAAATGATTCTTGAAGCTCTGTTGGCAAAGAAACTAGACATTCAATTTCTGAAAGGTTTTCTAACTTCTTAAACTCTTTAGTGAACTCAGGATTATGATATTTTGTTACATGATTTAAGTCTTGTAACTTTGATTCTGAAATTTCATGATAAATAGCCACCGTTGCTGCTTTCTCAGGGCTTAAATTACCATTAAATTTTTTGTTTTTTATCACTGTTAACAGGTGAGAAATCACCGCTACCATATGAGAATGTTCAGCAACATTTTCCTTTTTAACCGTGTGCATTAGCCCCCATCTCTTGATAAGGGGCATTCGGTAAATCCACGCTAAAAAGGTACTTTGTTTCATAAAGTTTACTTGCTTTATATCTGTTTATAAGTCGTAAAGAAGTTTTTCAATCTTTCTATTGCTGGTATTAACTCATCAACATGTGGTAGAAAAACTAATCTGAAGTAATTTTGTGCTTTAATATTAAAAGCGCTGCCGTGAACAAGTAATATTTTTTCTTGTTTTAGCAGGTCTAGTATCATTTTTTCATCATTAGTAATGTTGAACTTCTCAGCGTCAACTTTTACAAATAAATATAATGCTCCCATTGCAGGATGACATGATAATCCATCAATATCGTTGATCATTTCGTAAGCGACGTTACGCTGTTTCAATAAACGTCCATCACCTGTGATGAGTTCATTAATACTTTGATAGCCACCTAATGCCGTTTGAATAGCATGTTGACTTGGAACATTTGAACACATACGCATTGAGGCTAAAATAGTTAGCCCTTCTACATAATCTTCAGCATGAATTTTTGGGCCAGAAAGCACCATCCAACCCGCTCTAAAACCAGCAATTCTATAATTCTTTGATAAACCACCCAGCGTAATAACAAATACGTCTTGGCACAAAGATGCAGTTGAAATATGTTTTGCATCATCGTATAAAATTTTATCGTAAATTTCATCGCTGAAAATTATCAGGCTATGTTTTCTTGCAAGGGCAATAATACCTTCCAAAATTTCTTTAGGGTACACCGCACCAGTAGGGTTATTAGGATTAATGAGAACAATTGCTTTGGTTTTATCAGTGATCTTACTTTCCATATCATCTAGATCGGGGTACCAGCTGTTTTCATCATCACAAACATAATGAACTGGGTTACCACCAGAAAGAGAAACTGCAGCTGTCCAAAGTGGGTAATCAGGTGCTGGAATTAATACGTCATCACCATTGTTAAGTAAACCTTGCATGGCCATAACAATCAGCTCACTCACGCCATTACCGATAAAGATATCATCAACACCAACATCTTTAATGCCTTGTTGTTGGAAATATTGCATTACAGCAACACGAGCAGAGTATATACCTTTAGATTCACTATAGCCTTGGGAATTGGGTAAGTTATGAATTACGTCTTTTAAAATATCGTCAGGCGCTTCAAAACCAAAAGGGGCAGGGTTACCAATGTTTAGTTTCAGTATTTTGTGCCCTTCATCTTCTAAGCGACGTGCCTCGGCTGCTATTTGTCCTCTAATTTCATAACAAACATTGTTTAATTTAGATGACTTGATTATAGCTTTCATGATGAGGTTCTTCTTCAGTTAATGTGTATAGGGTAATAAACCCCATTGTTGCTAATATTAGCGAGTATTGAAATAGTTAACGGTAAGTTTTTAATGATAATTTGCACTATTTGTTCATAAAAGAACATATCTTGATTATTTTTAAGCTAAAAAGTCATGGTTGAATGAATAATGCACAAAAAAATCACCATCTTTGTAATGAGAAAGTATTTAGGTATGAAGGGATTATTCGTACGGTAGATTGAATTGAGGGGAGGCTCATTTAAATTATCAGTATTTTTGAGGAAGTATTTTATTGTTCAAGCTTTTATCACACACTACTCTGTTTCTACCATTTTCTTTTGCTTTGTAGAGCATGTCATCAGCTTTACTGATTAGTTCACTTTCATTAGTACCATAACTGGGAACCATTTCAGCTAAGCCGATACTTGCTGTTAAAAATAACTCGGTAGGAGAATTACTATTTTGTATATTAAGGCCGACAATTTTATTAAGTAGGCTTTTAAGTAGTACTTTAGCTTCTTTTAATGATGTATTTCCTAAAACAAGAACAAACTCTTCTCCACCATATCTGGCACATATATCACTAGGTCTATTAACAAATGTTTTAAGTACTTGTCCTACTTTAATTAGACATTCGTCTCCAGACTGATGACCATATGTATCATTTAATAACTTGAAATGATACAGATCTATTATGGCTAAACTGATCGGTTTCTGAAGCCTTAAACACCTTTTCCATTCTTCAGAAATAAAATTATCAAAACTACGGCGATTGGGGATTTGAGTTAGCCCGTCAATCCTAGCTAAATCTCTTATTTTATCTTCAACAATTTTTCTTTCTGTTATGTTCTGATGGGATATAACAAAGTAGTGTTCTGATACAAAATCAAAAGGTGTAACACGCATCATAAACCATCTAATCTCATCAGGGCTGTGACAAGGGTATTCAAAATAAAAAGATTCACTACGTTTATTAATAACGTTTCTAATTCCATTGCCAGCTTGTGTTCCAAAGTTGTCACCTAGTTTAGAGGCTTTATCACACACTTCAATGTAGTTGATTCCTATCCAATCACCAGCAACAGCACAGCCATTATGTGCGCCAAACTCTGTCCAACTTTTGTTGACAAATATAATTTTCCCTTCTTCATTGATAACAGCAATATGCTCAGTAATAGAGTCTAATACTAAGCTTAAAAAATCATATGTATTTTCCATACTTACCTTTTTGGTTTTCTAAAATTTATCTTTAGTCTTATCTTTCACTGTTGATTCATTTTGAAAAGAGAATTAGCTTACCAGCCAAGGGAGTTTGTTTATCTTTAGCATACTTTACTTGTTGTTTTACTCAGAAAGTAAAAATTAACAATCTTATGATATCAGCATGAACAAAGGTAATGGCTTAATTACTTTTACTATATTGATTTGTTGTATGCCATTGTTAACCAATCAATGACTTCTTCACCTACATCCGTAATTTTTGTAAGTTGAATTCTATGAGTGCACATAGTGCCAAATGGTCCTGAGTTCTGTAAGCAGCCCTGAACATCAACGTTTTTTAGTTTTAACCCTAAATCTATTCTTGTTTTGGTGGCAGGTTTTATCAAGGCAAATTGTTTTTTTCTAATAAGGCTAACGCTGCCTTTTTTGGGCGTAATGATAATATCGCTACCTAAACTTTTGACGATGTCAATAAGTGCTTGGTATATTGGCTTAAGGGACTCCTTACCTTGGTATTGGTTTAGCAGTAACTCTTCTGAGGTATCATTTTTTTCATTAGATAAAGTAACAATGGTATTTGCAAAGCCGTGAGTGAGATCATGCTCTGTTTTTAAAAACTTTACTGCAACACCGTGTTTATCGAAGTTTTTACTTTTGAGAATCTTTATCCATTGTTCTAAAGATTTACCCGTTTTCGCAGGCATATTGTTAATCATTGTTTGAAGTGCCTTATCCATATTCTACCTCTTAGACTGAAAGTTTTGCTGGCTCAACAATGGAATTTAATCTACGTATCAATTTGTCATATCAAATGAGAACACATTAAATAGAGGCTTTATTTTATTAACAAAAAACATCATAAGTGATTATTTATCAGATATTATTTAGAGCCTGAGCGTTTTGGATCACGATGAAAGTTAAACTCAATGGAGTCATTCCAAATTAACAATAACTGCTTATATTCTAAAAGTTCGTTTTCTGTGGCAATATCTTTGAGGGCTTTTTGAGAGAGTTCATTAAAACGCTCAAGTTCTTCCTTATTCATCATAGTCTTCCTTGATATTCGACCCCACAAATATAGTGGCTGTTAAACGGTTATGCAAACTTCCAGCATAGATTTATATTAAGAGTGTAGTTGAAAATTAATCATCTGATAGTAAAAATTGAAAAGAACGGTCTTTCTTTGATTTTAAACAATGATTCCTTTATTGTTTTTAGATGAAGCTGCTGGGGATTTACATTGTTTTAAGGTAGTGACTTATGAAGTTTTTAATTGGCTAAAAAGCAAATAGATAAAACGTTTTTATTAAGCACTACAAAAGGTAAAGCAAAGTGTTTCCCGCATTGCATTACGGGAAACATAACTACTTAAGTAAAAGCGGAGTGTAAAACTAGTTTTAAATAATAGTTTTATGAACAGCTTTATACTTCTTTTATTAATTAGCTAAAAAGTGACATAACATCATCAATTGCAACTAAAGACTTTTCGCCTGTAATACGGTCTTTAACTTCTACCTGTTGTGCATCTAGGTTTCGTTCACCGATTATTATTAAAAGTGGTGTACCCATTAATTCATGATCGGCAAACATAACACCTGGGCGCTCTTTTCTATCGTCAAACAATACTTCAATTCCTGCTTGATTTAGTTGCTCATATAAAGCTTCAGCAGTTTCTTTTACGCGTGCTGATTTAGCCATATTCATCGGTACAATTGCCACTTGAAAAGGTGCTATCGCTTTAGGCCATTTAATTCCATATTTATCGTGGTTTTGTTCAATAGCTGCGGCAACAATACGTGAAACACCAATACCATAACAACCCATGGTTAATGTTTGATTTTTACCACCTTCATTTAATACAGAACAACCCATTGCTTCAGCATATTTTTTCCCTAATTGAAAAATATGTCCTACTTCAATGCCACGCTTGATAACAATGTTACCTTGACCACAAGGACTAGGATCACCAGCAACAACATTACGAATGTCTGCGACTTGATAAGTATCACAATCTCTCTGCCAGTTAGCACCAGTCAAGTGATTGTCACTTTCGTTAGCACCACAAACAAAGTCACTTAAGTTTTCTGCGCTTCTATCGACAATAATATCTATTTTTAAACCAATTGGACCAATAGAGCCAGCATTACAGTTGGCTGCAGCTAGTATTTGCTCTTCACTTGCAAAGGTTAATGGCGCGGCTACTTGTGGTATCTTTTCAGCTTTAATTTCATTAAGTTGATGATCACCACGCAATACTAGAGCAATAACAGGTGTTTCACCTTGTTCATTTTCAACACCACATACAAGTAATGTTTTAACTGTTGTTTTAATATCTATATCTAAGAAATTAGATAATGCTTCAATTGTTTTGATATTTGGAGTAGCAACTTTTTCTAGGGCTTGCGTTGGTTCAGAACGTTTTGTTTGAGGAGCTAATGCTTCAGCTTTTTCAACCTGTCTCTTATACACATCTGACGCTGCCGACGAAGAGGATAGTGCAGATCTCGGT
>OJGT01000131.1_pt1 | contig 14777 bp, 13 predicted proteins | sample 1595031 | NCBI WGS metagenome assembly OJGT01 (sample SAMN05416857, study PRJEB24817) | seawater metagenome | isolation source: Sea water | place: Canada:Atlantic | collected 2013-11 | reverse complement strand
AGATCTACACTATCCTCTTCGTCGGCAGCGTCAGATGTGTATAAGAGACAGCCGTAAATACTTTTATCATTCTCGACTCACGCGGCAAAGCACTAAAAGATAGTTTCCATACTCAAGAAATTACTGAAGCTTTAAGTGAAAAATTAAAAGAAGATAACTATTGTGACATACCTTTACAACCAGCACGCAGGGAAGTAAAACAATTCCAATTTCCACTGCAAGTCAGCTTTATTAAAATAAAAGCCAAAAGTAAAACGATGATAGAAATCATTGCGCTAGATAGAGCGGGATTACTTAGTAATATTGCCCAAGTATTTCAGCAACTACAAATTAATATTCATTCTGCCAAAATCACCACCTTTGGTGAAAAAGCTGATGATGTTTTTGCCATTTCAACAAGCGAAAATACCGCTTTAAATGATGAAGAAAAACAAATGTTATCCGATAAATTAACACAAGAAATAGATTAACAATAACACCTAATAGGAACTTTTAAATGACTGACTTAACAGCATTAGCAAGTACGATAGAACAAGCTTTTGACGATAGAGCGAACATTTCACCAACAACCGTTTCCAGTGAAGTAAAAACGGCAGTTATCGATGCACTTGCTGCTTTAAATAACGGCTCTGCAAGAGTAGCAGAAAAAATTGATGGCCAATGGCATGTACATCAATGGTTAAAAAAAGCAGTGTTATTATCGTTTAGAATTTGGGACAACCAAGTTATTGATGGTGCTGAAAGCACTTTTTTTGATAAAGTACCAATGAAGTATGACGGTTATACACAAGCAATGTTTGAAGATGACGGTGTACGTGTAGTACCTGGTGCATCTGTACGAACAGGTAGCTATATAGGTAAGAATGTTGTAGTAATGCCTAGCTTTGTCAATATCGGCGCCTATGTAGATGAAGGCTGTATGGTTGATGCTTGGGCAACGGTTGGCTCATGTGCACAAATTGGTAAAAACGTACATTTATCAGGTGGTGTTGGTATTGGCGGTGTATTAGAGCCTTTACAAGCAGGACCAACAATCATTGAAGATAATTGCTTCATTGGCGCGCGCTCTGAAATAGTTGAAGGCGTGGTCATTGAAGAAGGTGCGGTTATTTCAATGGGTGTTTATATTGGCCAGAGCACACGTATTTTTGATCGTGAAACAGGCGAAGTACATTACGGTCGCGTTCCAGCAGGTTCTGTAGTCGTTCCAGGTAACTTACCTTCAAAATGTGGGAATTACAGTTTATATGCTGCCGTTATTGTGAAAAAAGTTGACGCAAAAACACGTGCTAAAACAGGCATAAATGAATTATTACGCTTAGTCGACTAATGACTATTATTTGATAATATGTTCTAGATAAGAAAAGGGGCTGTAAAAATAAATTTTACAGCCCCTTTTTACGTTAAATGACTAATTAAAATTAAGCTTTTAATTTTTCATCTAGTTCTTCAATTTTAGCTTTCCAAATTGCTGGTCCAGTTACGTGAGCTGACTCACCTGAACTATCCACAGCAACCGTTACTGGCATATCTTCAACTTCAAATTCATAAATAGCTTCCATTCCTAAATCTTCAAAAGCAACAACTCGTGCTTTTTTAACCGCTTTAGAAACTAAATAGGCTGCGCCACCCACTGCCATTAAGTACACGGATTCATGCTTCTTAATGTTTTCAACAGTTGCACTGCCACGCTCAGATTTACCAATTGAGCCTAAAAGGCCTGTTTGAGATAGCATTAAGTCAGAAAACTTATCCATACGCGTTGCCGTTGTTGGGCCAGCTGGACCAACCGCTTCATCACCTACAGCATCAACAGGGCCTACGTAGTAAATAAATTTATCGGTGAAATCAACAGGTAGTTCTTCACCTGCATTAAGCATGTCTTGAATACGTTTATGAGCAGCGTCTCTTCCGGTAAGAATTGTACCACTAAGTAAAACTGTTTCACCGGTTTTCCATTCACTGATATCAGCTTTTGTTAAACCATCAACATTTACACGACGTACACCTTCACCAACTTCCCATGTAATATCAGGCCATTCTTCTAGTTTAGGCGGCGTTAAATCCGCAGGGCCGCTACCGTCTAGGTGAAAATGAACGTGACGAGTGGCTGCACAGTTAGGAATCATCACAACAGGCTTCGAAGCTGCATGCGTTGGTACTGAGTTAATTTTTACATCCACAACCGTTGTTAAGCCACCCAGTCCCTGTGCACCTATACCAAGTTGATTTACGCGTTCAAAAATTTCTAAACGTAATTCTTCTTCAGCATTTTGTGGTCCTCTATCCATTAAGTCTTGAATATTTACAGGATCCATCAAGCTTTCTTTAGCTAGTACTCCAGCTTTTTCAGCAGTACCGCCAACACCTATACCTAACATGCCAGGTGGACACCAGCCAGCACCCATTGATGGTAACGTTTTAACAACCCAATCTGCGATAGAGTCAGACGGGTTTAACATAGCCATTTTAGTTTTATTTTCACTACCGCCGCCTTTAGCCGCAATCATCACTTCAATTTCATCACCTTCAACAAGGTCAATGTGTACAACAGAAGGAGTATTATCTTTAGTGTTCTTACGAGCGCCAGCAGGATCAGCAACAATTGATGCTCTTAACGGATTATCAGGATTCATATAAGCACGACGAGTACCTTCATCAACCATTTGCTGTACTGTCATGTCAGTTTTGTCCCACTTAACTGCCATCCCAATTTTAACGAAACAGGTCACAATACCGGTATCTTGACAAATAGGACGTTTACCTGTTGCCGACATACGTGAATTAATGAGGATTTGTGCAATAGCATCTTTCGCCGCGTTACTTTGCTCTTTATGATAAGCTTTTTCTAACGCTTGAATAAAATCTAAAGGGTGATAATAAGAAATATATTGAAGAGCATCTTCAATACTATCGATTAAGTCTTGTTGTTTTATGATTGTCATAAGGCTCTCTGTTTTCTAGGATATTGTGTATAATACGCTTTGTATTATAATAACCTGCTATTGAAACTGCTGCTAGTAGCCAATAGTAGAATATAAACACTTATCACTAAAAATAACCTCGTAAATTATCAGAGTAGCTATCACCTTGCCTTCAAATACCCTTTTTTCTGTAAATCAATTATCCTTATCTGCTAAAAAGTTAACATTAACAGAAAATGTTAGCCCGTTAGACTTGTTCACTCCACTAGCCAATACACCTTGGGCAATGTGGTTAGACTCAGGTCAAAGTGAACACATTGATGGGCGTTTTGATATTTTAGTTTGGCAACCTGAAGTAACCCTATGTACTTATGGTGACAAAACCAATATTCACCATATAGATACAAATAAAAGAAAAATGAGCGAAGAAGATCCCTTATCTTTACTTGAAAAAGTACAACAACAAATAATCGCTAAAATGCCTAGTTCAAAAGAAGAATTACCATTTTTAGGCGGTGCCTTAGGTTATTTCTCTTACGATTTGGGTCGGTGTTTTGAAGCATTACCTGAACAAGCTTTGCGCGATATAAATTCACCTGATATGGCCGTAGGTATTTATGCCCAAGCAGTTATTTATGATCACAAACATGAACAATACTTTCTAATTTGCCCTGAAGAAAGACGCGTAGCCTTAACAAACTATATTCACCAAATAGTCATTGATAAGCCAAATTCTGCACAAGCAGCGAAGTCTTTTGCTCTAACATCGCCTTGGCAAAGTAATATGGATCAAGCGAGTTACACCCAAAAGTTCAACCAAGTTCAACAATACTTACTATCAGGTGACTGCTATCAAATCAATTTATCACAACGGTTTAGCGCTGATTATCAAGGAGATGAATTCCAAGCATACTTAGCACTTAGAAGTGAAAACAAAGCTCCTTTTTCAGCTTTTATTCAGCTAGAAGAAATTGCTATTTTAAGTGTATCTCCAGAACGATTTTTACAGCTATCCAATGGAAAAGTACAAAGTAAGCCTATTAAAGGAACTTTACCAAGGGGCATAAATAAGCAGCAAGATGAAGCGTATGCGCAACAACTAGCAAACTCAAGTAAGGATCGAGCAGAAAACTTGATGATTGTTGATTTACTACGTAATGATATTTCAAAAGTTTGTAAAGCGAATACTGTCGTTGTGCCCAAATTATTTGATATTGAAAGCTTTCCTGCAGTTCACCATCTTGTGAGTACTGTTGAAGGCCAACTTGCTGAACAATATAATGCCTGTGATTTGCTGAGAGGTGCATTTCCTGGGGGGTCGATTACGGGAGCACCTAAAATACGGGCAATGGAAATCATTGAACAACTTGAACCACATCGACGTAGCGTTTATTGTGGCTCTATCGGTTATATATCAACTTGTGGCACAATGGATACAAGTATTACCATTCGAACGCTTATTTGTCAGAAATCAAATAAGCAAATTGAACAAGGAAAAATTTATTGTTCAGCCGGCGGAGGATTAGTTGCTGATTCAGCAGCAACAAGTGAATATCAAGAAACTTTTGATAAAGTAAATCGAATTCTTCCTATACTTACAAAGTTGTTTGCAACAAAACCTGAATAACTGAAGAAGAAGCGGATTATGAATAAAGCAGAGTTTTTATATCGTTTCAATTTATTACAGCACGGTGATTCTTGTCATAATTATCAACATAATTTGCCATTAAAATCTGCTGCTGTACTTATTGCTTTAGTTAATAATAATGAACCTAATGATTTTACGCCTGATGGGTTAGAAGTGCTGCTAACCAAACGTGCAAGTCATTTAAAACACCACCCTTCTCAAATAAGCTTCCCCGGTGGCAAAGTAGAGCCCACTGACACAAATTTAATTCATACGGCCTTAAGAGAGGCTCATGAAGAAATTGGTCTATCACCAAATGAAGTCTCTGTTGTAGGCCAGTTACCAAATTATGAAGTCATCAGTGGCTACCAAGTGACACCCATTGTTGCTTTGGTTGATTTACCACAATATCTACAAAAAGACACCAATGAAGTAGCAGAAATATTTCAAGTTCCTTTACAGCATTTTTTACAACCTAATAATCACCGTAGTATTCAGTCTTATCGAAATGGTCATCATCATGATGTGCATTTTTTTCCTTACAAACACTACAACATTTGGGGCGCCACCGCCGCCATGTTAAAAGATTTGATTGAGCATATTAAGTAGAAAAATCAATACTCTTCTAGTTTCCCTCTAAAACAAAGCTAAAATTTGTTGCCATACGTGTTGCCTTTCAGTTAGTATTAACAATATTAATATCGGGATTAACCCAAAAAACCAAAATTATATTCGGGATTATTTATGATTAGTGTATTTGATATGTTCTCTATAGGCATTGGCCCTTCAAGTTCTCATACTGTTGGACCAATGAAAGCAGCAAAACTTTTTGTTGAAGAACTTAATAAGCAAACATTGTTAGCCAAGACTGATCGAGTGAAATGTGAGTTATTTGGTTCACTAGGACAAACCGGTATCGGTCACGGTACAGGCAAAGCCGTTATTCTAGGTTTGTCTGGTGAGATGCCTGACACTATTCCAGTTGAATCAATTGAAACTATTTTGGCGCAAGTGGTAAGCAGCCAAAGAATTGAGCTTGATGGTCATCATAGTGTGAGCTTTCCAAAAGACGATGCGATAATTTATCACCATAAAAAAACACTACCTGCGCATTCTAATGCCATGACAATATACGCTTATGAAGGCGATAACCTGTTATTAGAGCAAACGTATTACTCTATTGGTGGTGGCTTTATCGTACTTGACTCTGACTTTGAAAAAGAAAAAGATAAAGCGCTTTCTCTACATGAAAATATCAGTATTCCTCATGTATTTAATACAGGTGCAGAATTACTAGAGCACGCACAAAAAACAGGATTCAGCATCAGCACAATCATGATGAATAATGAAAAGTGCTTAAATGATGAAGCTACAATCCGCACCAAATTGATTGAAATTTGGCAAGCAATGCGAAGCAGTGTTGACAGAGGTATTGCAACAGAGGGTATTTTACCTGGCGGGCTAAAAGTGACTCGACGTGCACCTGCACTGTATAGATCTTTAATGGTTGAAAAATCAACTGATCCTCTGAACGCAATGGACTGGGTAAACTTATTTGGTTTAGCTGTGAATGAAGAAAATGCTGCAGGTAGCCGCGTTGTTACAGCACCAACAAATGGCGCTGCGGGTATTATTCCAGCTGTTTTGTGTTACTACGATAAATTTGTTAATCCAGTTTCTGATGATGACTGTATTCGTTATTTATTAACTGCTGCTGCCATTGGTATTTTATATAAAACCAACGCTTCTATTTCTGGCGCTGAAGTAGGTTGTCAAGGTGAAGTCGGTGTGGCTTGTTCTATGGCTGCCGGTGCATTAACAGAAATTATGGGTGGAACGCCTATTCAAGTAGAAAATGCAGCTGAAATCGGTATGGAACATAACTTAGGATTAACCTGTGATCCTGTAGGTGGATTAGTACAAGTTCCGTGTATTGAACGTAATGCAATGGGCTCGGTTAAAGCTATCAATGCATCTCGTTTAGCACTTCGTGGTAACGGCACATCAAAAGTATCTTTAGATAAAGTAATTAAAACGATGTGGGAAACGGGTAATGATATGAAGACTAAGTATAAAGAAACTTCACGTGGCGGCTTAGCTGTTAACATTACTGAGTGTTAATTAAAAAAAAGTCTAACCAAAATTAAAAGTTAGAATAAAAAAAGAGTTAATTTACGAAGCAAGCATTACTAAATGAACTTCGCAATTTAACTCTTTTTTATTTATAGCGTAAAAGAGCAACAGCCTCTTACTTGATAAGGTAATGATATTATTTAATTGGTAACTCTACATCCCCAAACAATTCATCTACTTCAGCATTATTTTTTAACAGCATAGCCTGAGTAACGATATTTTTAGTTAGATGCGGAGCAAAACGTTCAATAAAGTCAAACATGTAACCTCGTAGGAAACTACCTCTTCTAAAGCCAATCTTAGTCGTACTTGCTTTAAATAGGTGACTAGCATCAATAGTAACTAAATCACTATCAATTTCAGCATCCATTGCCATTGAAGCAATAACACCAATACCTACACCTAAACGAACGTAGGTTTTAATAACATCAGCATCAGTTGCAGTAAAAGCAATTTTAGGCTCAACATTTGCCCTTTCAAACGCAGCATCTAAATCTGAGCGACCCGTAAAGCCAAAAACATAAGTAACCAAAGAATACTTAGCAATATCCTCAATGGTTAATTCTTGTTTCTTCGCTAAAGCGTGATCCTTACGAACAATAATACTACGATTCCAATGATAACAAGGTAGCATAACAAGATCGTTATATAGGTGAAGAGATTCTGTTGCAATTGCAAAGTCAGCATCTCCCTTTGCTGCTGCATCACTAATTTGTGCAGGCGTACCTTGCGACATATGTAATGATACTTTGGAATACTTCTTCATGAAGCCTTGAATAACATCAGGTAAAGCATAACGAGCTTGCGTATGTGTTGTCGCAATACGTAGTTTACCTTCATCAGGCTGGGTATGTTCACGAGCTACAGCTTTAATACCTTCTACTTTTGATAAAATTTGCTGAGCAATCGTGATGACTTCTTGACCTGCAGGCGTTACATGCGTTAAATGTTTACCACTACGACCAAAAATTTGAATACCAAGCTCATCTTCAAGCATACGAACTTGCTTAGAGATACCTGGTTGAGAAGTGAATAAAGCTTCTGCTGTTGCAGAAACGTTTAAGTTATTATTTAGTACTTCAACTATATAGCGCAATTGTTGCAATTTCATATGCGAGCTTCATGAACTTTCTTAGACCAAAATAATATACTTAATTAACAATTTATTCCATCTCAAATTGAGATTTTTGTAAACTTTATCTCCCATTTAATTAAAATTATTCAGCGAAATTTTCAAATTAGTTTACGCTATACTATAAATAAGCTGTTTTACTGATATTTTTTATCGTTTTCATCATATTAATTGCAAGTTACTCTTTGCTAAACATGACAATTTTTGTAGACTGCTTAGCATTGTTCACATTCATTTAAAAAATAAGAGCTTTAACATGATCGCTATCATCGTAGGTTTAATCATTGCTTTAATTCTTTTTGTTGTTATCGTCAGTGGAATACAGCAGCATAAAGAAAAGCAAGAAGCAGACAAAAAAGTAAAAGTTGCTAAGCAAAAAGCTATTATAGATGAAAGCGAAGCATTGCTTGTCAGTGTTGGTAATTTACCCTCTAGCCCTAATTTGATTAAAATTTTAAATAATAGAAGCTTAAATGCTGCTAAAGCAATGCAAGCTTTAGCTCCTGAAACAAAAGGGATGCAAGATAGAATAAAAGAGTTAACGGCACGATTAGATGCCGCTGAAGATCTTGCCGCAAACCAAACTAGTGATGAAATATTTATGATGCCTGATGACGATCAGCAAATACTCACTATTTTACAATGCATTAAAAAAATTCGTGCCACATTAAAATCAGAGCAAGGTAAAGGAGTGGTTGATGCACAAACCTTTACTAAAGAAGATCAACGCTTAGATGCTATGCAACTCAAAATTAATATCGAAAGTTTAATTAAACGCGGTAATCAAGCTTCAAGCAAAGAAATGCTAGGCTCTGCTCGCCAATACTTTGAGAAGGCATTACAGACATTAGCCAGCCACCCTATCAAAACAGAATATATTTCAACAAAACAAGCTGAAATTAGTAATAAATTAGCGAGTATTAGCGACTCACTCAAAAGTAGTAATGCACAAGATGCTGCGAAAAAAGCTAAAAGTGAAGAAAATGAATTGGATGTACTATTTCAACCGAAAAAGAAATGGTAATATTCATTTTATAGTGAAACTTGCTAAAACAACTTAAACGTCAAGCCAGCTTTTGCTGGCTTTCCTTTATCTTGAGTACAATAAAATTACCGTGGAAAAAATTAACACAATCACCCTACCTTCTTTTCTAAGAAGAACAATGAAAGCTTATGTGTTGAAAGCTCATATTAGACAACAAGGTTGTGAGCTTCATCGTATAGGTCGTTCTAGAAATTGGCAACTCAAGGCAAACTTCGAACAATTACAAACTATTATCGCTTTTATTGAGATATCAGATGAGGCAAGTTGGCTTTGGTTAGCAAAGCTACTAAGAAATGAATACAAACACTTAACTCATAATGAACTCGTTAAAATTGCATCAACATTGGAAGATATAACAGTAAGTGCGCTAATAGCTCGCAGTGATTGTACTATAGCCCAAGCTAGAGCCATTATTGATGAATTAGAGGGGTTAGACTAACTTAGTTAGCTAATTGGTTAATTTTAGTAAATATGAACTTTACACAATAGCTAAGCAATTTTGATATACAAAGTATTCACATTGATTGTTTATTCTTGATTTAAGGAATAGATCAAACCTTTAGTATAAATATTGCTATACCCTACCACTGAGCGTTTTTCTTTATAGATTTTGGAGCTGTAGTCATGAAAAAAACACTTATCATGAGCTTATTTTTTATTTCTCATTTATCGTTTGCTAACGATGAAATCAAAGATTTAGATTTTGAATCTCTTTTAGCCGCTGACGTACAAGTAACGTCAGTAATGAAGAGAACTAATAAGGCATCAACCACCCCTGCCTCTGTTTATGTTATTTCAAATACTCAAATGCTAAATGCGGGCGTAACCTCTGTCGCGCAAGCATTAACATTAGCTCCTGGCGTACAAGTTAGAAAAATTGATAATAACAAATGGGCTATAGGCATTAGAAATGCTGCTGGTCGTTATACTTCAAGACTACTTGTCATGATAGATGGACAAAGTATCTATAACCCCTCATTTGCAGGCGTATACTGGGAAGCACTAAATATTCCTATTTACGACATAGAGCGCATTGAAGTTGTTAAAGGCCAAGGAGGCCTTTTATGGGGCAGTAATGCAACTAACGGTGTAGTGAATATTATCACTAAACTATCAAATGATACTCGCTCAACCAAAGTAACCCTTAAAACAGGTACAACCCTTGATTATGATGTGAGCCTTAGAGTAGGTGATGATTTAAATATTGGTGAAAATAGTAGTTATCGTTTTTATATTAATAGCCAAGCCAATAATAAATCAGATAAGAGTATTCGATGGGCGCCGCAAGATAAGGGAGAAAAAGATTCTTTTGGTGCGCGTTTTGACCTTGCTTTTAATGACGACACTTCACTACTAATTCAAGGGGATTATACAGATATAAAAATGGGGCAAACATTAGAATTAGCCCATCCAATTACCTTTGCAGGTGCTGAAGTAGTCGAACCACAAAAGAGAAAGCACACTTTATTAATGCTGCGCATTGAGAATAGGTTATCTAATATCGCTAACCAATCATTACAAACCTCTTATGCGAAACAAAAGGGTGATCAACCCTACTATATGGAAGAGTTCACAAGTTATGATATTGACTATCAAATAAATATGCAGCTTAACTTTGCTCAACTAGATTTAGGTGCAAACTATAGCTACAACAAAACGCCTTTTCTTGAGAGTGATTACTTAAACAGCGAAAATGATGTTAATAGAATAAAAAAGTATGGAACCTTTGCACAAGCAAGTTTTGCCCTGATTGAAAACGAATTAGATCTTATTTTAGGGGAAAAGTTTGAGCATAATAGTTTAACCGGTTGGGAGCAGCAGCCATCAATTCGTTTAGCATGGCGTCCTGATAATTCACATTTTTTATGGGCTTCATTTTCTAAAGGTGTACGTACGCCTTCATTGCTTGAATATGATTACAATATTCAAACAAATGGTTTTAAAGTTGAAGCTATTTTTAAAACTGGGCATGAGCTTATTGACAACACACGCATAAAAACGTTTTTACGTGGCAATAATCAACTACAATCTGAAAAAGTTGCTTCAACAGAATTAGGTTACCGAATTAGCCACAATACATGGAATGCTGATTTATCAGTTTTTTATTCTGAAGCTAAAAATACTCTTTCCATAACCCCTATAGCAAATCCATTATTGGTTCCAACAGTAATAGCATTATTACAGTCAGCAGATATCCTCGGCTTTTCACAATATATTCAAAATCAAACTGTAGACTTTAATTTAAATTCTGATGGTAAACAAAAGACTTACGGTGGTGACTTCATTCTAAATTGGCAGCTTAATCCATCTTCAAATATGACCTTTGGCATAAGTTATGCTAAACAAGAGGAGTATCTTGCACAAAACAAACTATTGGATTTCAATGGAGAAACTAAACAAGTATTTTTTGCTTTAAATAAAAAAATTAATGAAGAGCATAACATTATGTTTCAAAGCCGGTGGGAAGATGGGAGCATTTATAAAACCGATAATTTTATTGCTGTCGATATAAATTGGAACTGGCAATATAATAGCCAATTAACCTTTTCTCTGACAGGCAATAATTTATTAGAGAAAGATCACGTGGAATATGCTCGAACCAATGACACTTTTGATGTAGCAACCTATATTGGACGTAGTGTTTCTCTAGGTATGATGGTTGATTTTTAATAAGGCTTTAACAATGACATATCGCGTCATTCTTATTATTTTACTGACTGTTTGTACATCGCTTGAAGCCAGTGCACAAACATCTCAGCGGGAGTATGCATTAAAAGCAGGCTTAATGTATTATTTTGCCCTATACAGTAATCAAACAACCAACCAAAACACCAACAATTACATAATTTGCAGTTCATCAAAATCTTTCGTTGAAATTGCAACACAAACGTTATTACAAAAAAAAATAGAACAACGTGATGTTGAAGTACGCTACCTTCAGTCACTTTTAGAAAATAATACTTCGTGTCACATCATTTTTTTCAGTGATGAAAAATCATATACACAATACCAAACGACTCTCAATAACAAACCAAGAAGCACACTTTTAATAGGTGAAGCATCTAACTTCATTAATGCAGGCGGCCATATTAAATTCATTCATATCGGCGGGAAAATACGTTTTGAGATTAATCCAGAACAATTAGAAATAAGTGGTATTAAAATTAGCTCAAAAGTAATTCGTTTAGGTAAAGTCAAAGTGAGAAATAAGTCGTGATTGCATTATTAAACTCACACACTATCCGAAACAAGTTTTTATTAATTTTAATGCTTATTGCTATATTATCAGCGTCAGTTACTGCTGGCGTATTAATTTACTTTGAATCTATTGATGCTGAAAAGTATCAACAAGATAAACTGGTCTTGATGTCTTCTATTATTTCACCTAGCCTTACCGCAGCAATTGCATTTAATGATATAGAAACCATTAACGAATTAATTGTGCCCACAGTAAAGTCTGACGGGGTATTTGCTACTTTTGTCTACAACAATAACGATGTGCTAATTACAAAAGTTTATCAAGACAACCTGGCTGGTAATCAGCTAAAAGAAGAAGACAAAGTAGAAACTCCGTTAATTATATCAGGAGAAAACCAAGGAAAATTAGTATTCTACGCTGACAGAACGGTTATTGATAACAAAATGTCATTTTATAAAAAGCTAGTCGCACAACTGCTCATTGGCACACTTTTTATCAGTTTAATTCTCTCAATTATTCTCTCTCGATTAATAACAGGCCCTTTATCACAACTGATACGCATTGCAAAAACAATCAATAAAAATAATGATTATAGTATCAGGGCACCCTACCATTCCGAAGATGAAGTTGGCGATTTAACACGCTGCTTTAATTCAATGTTAGATACCGTTGAAAACCGAGAAAACGTACTCGAATCAACCGTAATTGACAGAACACAAGCATTAGAAGAAGCAAACAAACAGTTACATCATCAGGCATTTGAAGATCCCCTTTCAGGTTTGCCAAATCGTCGCTCATTCTATGCTCTGCTAAATGATGTCGTAAATAAGAAAAAAGAGTTTTGTTTGTTATTTATCGATTTAGATGGCTTCAAAGAAATTAACGATTCTTTAGGGCATGATTACGGCGATATATTATTACAACAAGTGAGTAAACGCATTGTCAGTTGTGTCAGAACTGATGATTTTGTTGCTCGCTTAGGTGGCGATGAATTTACTGTTATTTTAAATGGTTTAACTAATGAAGAAAAAATAGGACAGATCATCAATCAAATGCTCTCTTCGCTTGAAAGTGTTTTTCATATAAAAAGTGAAAAGGTTTTCACTTCAGCAAGTGTTGGAGTAACACTCTTTCCTCGCGACGGAAGTAATGTAGACACGCTCATAAAAAATGCTGATCAGGCAATGTATGAGTCTAAACGTAAAGGCAAAAATAGATCCCATTACTTCAATGAAGAAATGTCTCGACAATTATTAAATAAACAAGAAAAAATTACTGATTTACACAACGCATTAAAAAACGAAGAATTCATTATCTATTACCAACCAATAGTAAACTTACAAACGAATGAAGTTGATAAAGCAGAAGCACTCGTTCGATGGCAACACCCAACAAAAGGGTTGATATTACCCGACGACTTTCTTAAGACAATTGAAGAAGAAAGTTTAATGGATGAGCTAGGATATTGGGTTGCTAATCAAGTGTTGAGTGATCGATTGAAGTGGCATCAACATTCGCCAAGAAACATAGAAATCAGCATTAATATTTCACCATCTCAATTCAAGTCAAAAGATAGTTTGTTACTACAGTGGCTTTCTGATTTTGACAAAGTATCACTGCCTCAAAATGCTATTGCCTTTGAAATAACAGAGCATTCATTAGTTCATGATCATTTTAAGGTTAGAGAGTTACTCAATGATATTCGTGGTAAAGGTATTGATATTGCTATTGACGACTTTGGCGTAGGCTATTCATCACTCTCATATCTCCAACAATTAAACCTAGATATTCTTAAAATTGATCACTCTTTCATTGATAAACTTTCAAATGATAAAAGCAGTTATGGGCTTTGCAAGGGGATTGTAACTATAGCTAAAGAGCTTAACTTACTTATTGTTGCAGAAGGTGTTGAAACACGTACACAGCATAAACTTATTACCGAGCTAGGTTGTCATTATGGTCAAGGTTATTTATATGGTAAACCAATGCCTAGTGAGGTGTTTACACATCAGTATATCAATCAGCACCTAACTGATTGATATGCTTTTTTGATTTCAATACATCAACAATGTTAATTTACCTTTTTCGCTTGAGCTAATACTTTAGCTGAAATGTTATTTGCATTGTCAACTGCATAAGCAAGATTTTCACGTCGAAGAATATAATCATAGCCTTCTTCTTTGGCTACTTTATTAATAAGTTTAGCAATAACTTCAAGCATTTGCTTTTTTTCAAACTCATAGTCATTCCTCATTGCTTCTCGAACAGCCCTACTTTCTCTCTCTAAATCTCTTTTTTGTGATAGTAGTGAATCCTGAATTTTTTCTCTTTGTTTACTACTCATACTTGAACCATTACGCTGCAATTTATCATAATTAGATTTTATTTCTGTCTGCAGCCTTTCTATTTTATCTATCTTATCTTTAAAGCGTATTCTAAGGGTGCTTTCTAGTGCTACCATTTGTGGCATACTTTTCATAATAAACTGGGTATCAACCATACCAATTTTTTGCTCTTTTGCTGCTACACTCCCCGTAAATAAAAATGTGCTAACCAAAATAAGTACTACGTTAATGTTTAGATTCTTTAGCATATATTTCTCAATTTAATTCGTCATAATTAATACTATTTATAACAAATTTATTTAGGCTTTGTTGGCACTTTAATGCCTGTCTCTTATACACATCTCCGAGCCCACGAGACGTAGAGGAATCTCG
>OJGT01000130.1_pt1 | contig 14840 bp, 12 predicted proteins | sample 1595031 | NCBI WGS metagenome assembly OJGT01 (sample SAMN05416857, study PRJEB24817) | seawater metagenome | isolation source: Sea water | place: Canada:Atlantic | collected 2013-11 | reverse complement strand
CGAGATTCCTCTACGTCTCGTGGGCTCGGAGATGTGTATAAGAGACAGGTTAAAGGCTATTGCTTCAAATCAGTTAAGACTAATTTACCTGCTGATAAAGTTTGTAATCTTTTAGCTACAAGTTCCAATTTAGCTTGTGGAATTAAAAAACTAAAATGTACTTGTTGCAAGTATTCTTGTTCGATAACTTGCCCTGCTTCCTGACTAATTATATGTAACACATCATCAACTTGGCTATATTGACATGACAAAGTTTTTGCCGCCATAGCTATTTTGGTTTTAGCTTGTAAAAAAACAAGTGCTTGCCTAACGCTATCGGCATAAGCACGTTGCAAACCTCCTGTACCTAGCTTCGTACCACCAAAATATCGAACAACAACAGCACAAACTTCGCCAACACCGCCTCCTTGTAATACAGCTAACATAGGCTTTCCCGCTGTACCACTTGGCTCTCCATCATCAGAATAACCATATCCTAAGCTATCACTGGCAGCCTTAGTTAAAAAAGCCTGACAATGATGGCTTGCCTGCGGGTGTAATTGTTGCAGTAGTTTTACTTGTGCTTTCGCTTCACTAATATTTTTACAAGGCGATAAATAACAAATAAAGCGACTACGGTTAACAATCGTTTCATGTTCAACAGAATTAACCGCTATCTGATAATCATCACGCACAATAAACTACAAACCTAAATCACGAGTCATGTTTTCATTATGCGACTGATGAACAATTATATTGTCTTCAATGCGAATACCACCAAAAGCACGCATTTCATCAACTTTTTGCCAATTTACTTGATCACTATTAGCTGACTCTTTTAAGTCTTCCAATAGAGAATCAATAAAATACAAACCGGGCTCAATAGTAAACACTTGTCCAGCTTCGATAACTCTTGATGTACGTAAAAATGGATGAGCTTCTGGCGCATTTATGTGTGTACCACGCTCATCAGCCATAAAACCGCCTACATCATGTACTTGTAAACCAAGATGATGTCCTAATCCATGAGGAAAAAAGGTACTTACGATACCAGAATCTACTGCGGTATCTGCGCTAACCTTGATAAAGTCGAATTCAGCTAATACTTGTGCTATTTCATGATAAGTAGCAAGGTGTAAGTCCACATAGCTAAGCCCTGGTTTTAAACTTCTGGCCGCATTTAACATGAGTGTGTCCATACGCGTAATCAACTCAGCAAACTTATCCTGCTTAAAAGAATAGGTACGTGTAATGTCTGCAGCGTAGCCATTAAAGTTAGCTCCTGCATCAATTAAAAAGGATTGGTGTGCTTGCGGTGCATTCTTATCCAAATCCATATAATGCAGAATAGAACAGTTTTTATTTAATGCGACAATATTACCGTAAGGCGTCTCATTGGTGGTGTAACCTAACGAATTAAGGTAAGCATTTTGAATTTCAAATTCAGTATCACCGTTGAGAAATGATTGTTTCGCAGCTTTATGTGCGTTGACAGCTAAATAGTTTGAATGACGTAAACACTCTTGTTCGTAGGATGTTTTATAAGCGCGATGATAATGAAAATAATTAAGTAGCGGTTCAGGGTTCATAGCCTCAAAACCAAGTACTTTAGCAACTTCAACATGACTACCAATATAAGCAAAACCTTTCTTATCATAAGGTAATAGCTTATCAACATCACTCGCTTGTTTTAGTATTTTTATATGAAAGAACTCACCCCAATAACTTTCGTTCAAAGGTTTTACTTTATGCCAAAAATCAACCGGTTGATAATAAATAAGTGTTGGTTTATCTTCACCGTTAACAATAAGCCAGCAATTAGGTACATCAATAAGTGGTAACCAATGTTTAAAATGAGGGTTTACTCTAAATGGGTAAGTATTGTCATCAAGAAATGCTTTCACTTCTTGGCCAGAATGAATAACTATACCTTCAATATTTTCACGCAATAAAGCTTGTTTAGTACGATGTTGTAATTGCTCTAAATGCTGTGGATATTCTTTTTTTAGCTTACTTGTTAGTTTGTTCATTGAACCCCCCTTAAATTTTTTTCATAATAACACAACATTTTGTTAACAATTTACAAACAACTGAATCGCTAATCATTTATATGTATATAAATATTTTCAGCTTAATTACCTATGTTCATATTGATGACTTTTTCAAACAGCTGACTAACCTGCTCTGGCTTATGTTGATATATTTCTTGATATGCCAAAACACTTTTTACATAGTTGCGTGTTTCTTTAAAAGGAATGGTTTCTATCCAAATATCAGCTGGAATAGATTTTAAATCTTTCAGCCAGCTTTTCACTCTATGAGGCCCTGCATTATAAGATGCTGTTGCCAACACTTGGTTTCCGCTGTTCCTATCGAGTAACTTTTTCAAGTAACGAGTACCCAGTTGAATATTATTACCCGCATTGAGCAAATAGTTGCGGTTAACTTTACCTTTTTTTAATGACTTTGCCGTATTGGGCATTAATTGCATCAAGCCTCTTGCTCCAGCAGGTGAATGTGCATCTGTCATAAATGAACTTTCTCTACGAGCGATAGCAAAGGCCCAAGCTGGTGCTATTTTTTCATTATTTGCATAGCGATTAATTTCTTCATCAAAAGCTTTTGGAAATCGAAGTGCTACATCATCTAAATAACCTACATTAGCTAGGGTAAAAATAGTTCTATCAAACCATTCATTTTCATTAGCAACTTTTGCTGCAATTAACTTTTCTTTATTATTCAATTGACTGATTAAGTAGTTCCACTCTGAGCGAGCTTGGTAATATCGTCCTAAATGATAAAATTCAAAAGCACGCTTGGCTGCAGGATAGCTTATAACTCGTTTCTTTTCTGCCAAAGAGAATGCTAAAGGCTTATGCTGCATATTAGCAGGCGCTCTTAAATAACTTGCAGCTAAAAAACCATAATAGTGACGCTCATTTGCTAAGGCTTCCAACAAGTATCGTCCACGTTCAGTCTCATTTGTTTCAATCAATGCTCTGGCATACCAATACTTCCACTTTAAATCATCTTTATATTTACTTGGTAACTGCTTAGAATCAACAATCAGACGTTGCCAATCTTGCTGTTTTAACGCCTGAGATAAACGCCACTGCAACATATTTTTATTTAAAGAATTAATTTCTAGCTTATTTAACCACTCTTGAGCTTGTGGATGATTTTTTGCTGATAAGGCGATAGCAAACTTTTTATTGATTTTTTGCTGTTGCTCTCTTGTAAACGTAAAGCGCTGTTGCGCTTTTTCATAACTACTAATTGCTTTATTGGGGTGACGCCACACAAGACGCTTTAATCCATAGGTTAAAATTTCGGTTTCTCGTTCCGATTTGTTAGGGAAAAAGTTTAGCTTACTAACCAATGATGGGTCTCGACGTGTTTTATGCCAAAGTTTAGCCAAGTACTGCTGGTCTGTTGGCAGTAACTTGGTTAAATAAGGAAGTAATGTATGCTTACCTCCATCAGCCGCTAGCACAACACGTTGCCATACAACATCACTTGTTCGATAACCCGCCTTTTGCCAGCGTTCAAATAATGGATCACAGGCTTTATGCTGTGACTTTCCTACTTTCCAAAGTTTAGTCACTTCAGGTAAAACAACACTTTCGGGTAAACCTGAAGCGAGTCTGAATTGAAGATGATGACAACGTAATTCTGCATTATTCGTTGGTTTATAAGCTTGTAAAAAAAGTAAGCCTTGTTTTTTCTTTGCCAAATGTTTTAGCCACTTTTTTCTTAAGGGCCAATCAAGTGGTGTTCCTTCAAACTTCTTTAAGAATTTATTTATCTCAACGCCGTTTGATATACGTATATCTTTTAACAAACGTTTCTGATCTAAATAAGGTTGTAGAGGATAATAATGGAGTTGATTATAAAGTAATGTGTATTGCGCTGATGTGGTCTTTTTTATTAGTTTTTCCGCTTTAATAAAGCGTTGTTGCTGAATTTTATCTACAGTTAGGTTCAATGGTTCATTGGCAAATACGCAAACACCATATCCACAAACTAACATCGCTAATAAAAATTTATGTATTAAATTAATCGTCATTGATTATATTTATCATTCTGTTTTCAATATATCTCAGTATATACCTAAACTACTGTAAAATGCATGACTCAGCTTGGATTTAAACACCATTAACTTCTGCTTATATTAAAATACGATTATTTGTAAAAACATATACTTTTGTTCACCATTTAATCTCAATTGTGATGAGATTTAAAGTACAATATCTCTAGCTTCGATATTTACTATTTTAATTACCTTTATGTTAGATTCTATTCCAAAAACAACTGATCACACACTTGATGCTATGGGCTTACGCTGTCCTGAACCTGTTATGATGGTTCGCTTAAAGATTAGAAAAATAGCCTCAGGGGAAACGCTACTTATTAAATGCGACGACCCTTCAACCACTCGAGATATACCAAGTTTTTGCCGGTTTATGGAGCATGAGCTTATCGCGAAGAGTGTTAGTGAAAAACCTTATTTATTCGTGATCAAGAAGAACTAAGTAATGACTACTTAAGTTCTTCTTGTTTATTAAATTAATAACTTTTGTTCTTATGCTGGCAATTCTAATTTTTTTAACATAACAAACAACTTATCTTTTAATTTTAGGCGTTCCTTTTTCTTCATTTCAATATAATCATCGCTCGTATTTTCAACACCCTGCTCTATACGATGAACTTCCTGATTAATTTCATGATATTCAGTAAACAAACGAGAAAAATGATTATCATTCATTTTTAAGTGATGTATTTCATCATTAAACTCTGGAAACTCGTGGTGTAAATCATGTTTTTGTAATTCCATTATTTTCTCCTATTTGTTGTTTTTTTCGTTACGCTTTATCTCTTTTCATTATTACTTTACGCCTTTATTTCTTTCAGTTTTTGATCTAGCACAAAGGTACGATTTATTATTTTTGTTTTTATCTCTAATGCTGTTTTTGCCGTAATACATAGGCAATAAGCTGGTTTAGTTTCCTTTAAATTATCTAAATAACAGACAATAAAAAAGGGCATATAAATATGCCCTTTTATCTCAAATTCTAGGTTTACTTTTAGAGCATAGAAATATCAGCTATAGCAAAGAAGCTATTACGTATTTCATTAAGCAATGTTAAGCGGTTAATTTTAACGGCTTCATCATCACTCATCACCATTACATTATCAAAAAAGGTATCAATTGGCGCTTTTAACTGAGCTAATTCAGATAATGCCGCTTGATAATCTTTTTCAATCATCAATGGAGCTACTTTCAAACTAATTTCTTGGAATACATTAGCAAGATCTTTTTCAGCTTGTTCATTTGCTAAATCAGCTTTAAAAGACTCGTATAATTGACCATCAAATTTAGCAAGTATATTTCCAACACGCTTGTTTGCAGCTGCTAAGGTTGTCGCTTCTGCTAGTTCGCCAAAGAAAGTAACAGCTTTAATACGCTTATCAAAGTCTAATGGTGCGCTTGGCTTTTTGGCAAGTACAGCTTGAATAACATCAATAGCAATACCCTGTTCTTGATAAAAAGCGCGAAAGCGTCCCATTATAAAATCGAAAACATTTTCTGCTGTATTATCATTTACTAATTTATCGCCAAATAACTCAATACTTTCTTTGATAAGAACTTTAAGGTCTAAATCAAGTTGTTTTTCAATAACTATACGTATTACACCAATGGCAGCCCTACGAAGCGCAAATGGGTCTTTATCCCCTTTAGGTGGTTGGTTAATACCAAATATACCCACTAAGGTATCAATTTTATCACTGATTGCTACAGCACAGCCTATTGTTGCTTCTGGTAAAGCATCACCAGCGTAGCGAGGACGATACTGATCTTCAAGCGCTTGTGCTATTGCTTCATTTTCACCATCATTACGAGCATAGTATTTACCCATCGTTCCTTGTATTTGAGGAAACTCTAGAACCATGTCTGATAATAAATCTGTTTTACTCAACAAACCGGCTCGGTATGCATCATCACTGTTTTCGTCTAATTGAGTAGCGATTACACGGCTTAAATCAGCAATACGTATTGATTTATCTTTAAGTGTACCCAGTTGCTTTTGAAACAACACTGACTCTAACGCTGACAATCTTGACTCAAGCGTTTGTTTTTTATCTGTTTTAAAGAAGAATTCTGCATCAGCTAAGCGAGGACGAATTACTTTTTCATTACCAAAGATGACCTGTTGTGGATCTTTAGATTCTATATTAGAAACGAAGATAAATTTGTTTACTAATGTTCCATCGTTGTTTGTAACGGGGAAATATTTTTGGTGATCCTTCATTGAATAAATTAAAGGCTCTGCTGGTACATTGAGAAAGTCTTCATCAAAGGTACCCACTAATGTTACTGGCCATTCAACTAACGATGTCACTTCTTCTAATAAATCTTCATCAATTAAAGCAACAGCATTAATATTTTTTTCTGTTTCTTTAATTTGTTCAACTATTTTATTTTGACGTGCTTGATAATCAACTTCTACATAAGCTTTTAATAGCTCCGATTGATAATCATCTGCATGGTTAAGTGTAATTAAACCTTCATGATGAAAGCGATGACCTTGAACTTGATTACTTGAGTCCACACCTAATGCTGAACCAGCAATAACTTTATCGCCATACATCATTGTTAAGGTATGAACAGGTCGTATAAACTGAGTACGTTCTGAGCCCCAACGCATAGGTTTAGCAATAGGTAATTTGCTTAATGATGAGACTACAATATCGGGTACCAATTCATGAACAGTTTTACCTGTTACTGTTGCCTTATGTAAAAGCCACTCACCCTTTGGTGTTACTAAGCGTTCAGCTTGTTCTACCGTGATTCCATTAGAACGAGCCCATCCCATAGCAGCCTTACTTGGTTGACCTTGCTCATCAAAAGCAACATTAACTGCTGGCCCACGCTTTTCTACAACTTTATCTGCTTGCTTATCGCTTAAACCTTCAACTCGCACTGCTAAGCGACGCGGTGTAGCAAACCATTTTATGTCTGAATACGCCAAATCAATACTATCAAGCTGAGTTTTTACATTGTCATAAAATGCAGTCACTAATGTTTTAAGTGACATTGGTGGTAACTCTTCTGTACCTAATTCAATCAGGAGTGTTTCGTTATTCATTATTTATCTCCTTTAGCTGAATTATCATTCTTGATGTTATCTACTTTATCTTTACATAGTGGAAAGCCTAGCTCTTCACGTTTTGTATAATATGCTTCTGCAACTGCTTTTGATAAAGTTCGAACTCTTAATATATAACGTTGTCGTTCAGTAACAGAAATAGCATGACGAGCATCAAGTAAGTTGAACGCATGCGAAGCTTTCATTACTTGCTCATATGCAGGTAGTGGCAAGTTAGCTTCAATAAGTTTTTGGCTGTCTTTTTCACATTGATCAAACTGCACAAAAAGCGCATCAACATCTGCATACTCAAAATTATACGTTGATTGTTCAACTTCATTTTGATGGAAAACATCACCGTAATAAACTGTCCCCATTGGGCCATCAGTCCATACTAAGTCATAAATACTATCTACATTTTGAATGTACATAGCTAATCGCTCTAAACCGTAAGTGATCTCACCTGTTACTGGTGTACACTCTAAACCACCTACTTGTTGGAAATAAGTAAATTGAGATACTTCCATACCATTAAGCCATATTTCCCAACCTAATCCCCATGCGCCTAATGTTGGAGACTCCCAGTTATCCTCAACAAAGCGAATATCATGAACAAGAGGATCGATACCCAACTCTTTTAATGAGTTAAGGTATAGCTCTTGAATATTTTTTGGAGATGGTTTTAACATTACTTGAAATTGGTAGTAATGTTGTAAACGATTTGGGTTTTCACCATACCTGCCATCTGTAGGACGTCGAGATGGTTGCACATAAGCACTACTTATTGGCTCAGGACCTATTGATCTTAGGAATGTCATTGGGTGAAATGTTCCTGCCCCAACCTCTAAATCTAATGGTTGTACGATAACGCAACCTTGACGTGACCAAAAATCTTGCAACTGCAAAATTAAGCCCTGAAACGTTTTACAATTGAAACTAGTCATGGGTGTTCAAATTCACTTATGATTAAATTACAATTTTATTTATATTGTAATGTCTAAAAAATTCACCCAGTAATGATGACCGGGTGTGTTATATATTTTAACTATATTTCTATTTCAAAGTTATACTTTTAAAAGTCCAAGTTTGAAACTTTCAATGCATTTTCTTCGATGAAATTTCTACGAGGCTCTACATGATCACCCATTAACGTTGTGAACAATTGATCAGCAGCTATCGCATCTTCAATAGTTACTCTTAACATACGTCTGGTATCTGGATCCATCGTAGTTTCCCATAGTTGTTCAGGGTTCATTTCACCTAGACCTTTATAACGCTGTATATATTGACCGCGTTTAGATTCAGCCATTAGCCAATTTAAAGCTTCTTCAAAACTTGTTACTGGCTTAGTTTTCTCACCCCGTTTAACATAGGCCCCTTCTTCCATTAAACCATTAATGGCATCATTTAATGAAACAATTGCAGCAAATTCTGGTGATTGAACAAAGTCATAACTACAGTTATATACTTTATCTATACCATGTTGACGAACATTAAATTGTGGATAATAAATATTACGCTCAATATCATGTTCTACACTGACAGTGTAAATAGAGCCATTACCATCTTGATTATCAAGTTGAGTAATTAAATCTTTTGACCAAGCTTCAACCTTAACTTTATCTGAAAAGTCACTTGTAGCTATATTTTCGCTGTAAATCATTTTTTCTAGAATATCACTTGGAATTTGTCTTGAAATTCTCTTAATGATATCCATCGTTGTTCTATACTGATTCACTAATTGCTCAAGTGCCATACCCGCTATAGAAGGAGCTTCTTCATTTACATGTATAGTTGCATTATCTAGGGCTAAGGTAGTTAAGTATTCTGTTAAGCCATCATCATCTTTAATATAACGTTCTTGCTTACCTTTTTTCACTTTATACAAAGGAGGTTGAGCAATAAATATATGACCTCTTTCCATTATCTCTGGCATTTGACGATAAAAGAAAGTAAGAAGTAATGTACGAATATGAGAACCATCCACATCAGCATCAGTCATGATGATAATACTATGATAGCGAAGTTTCTCAGGATTATATTCATCACGGCCTATACCACAGCCTAATGCGGTGATTAGTGTACCTACCTCTTGCGATGAAATCATTTTATCAAAGCGGGCTTTTTCAACGTTTAGAATTTTACCTTTTAATGGCAATATAGCTTGGTTTTTACGGTTACGTCCCTGCTTGGCAGAACCACCAGCAGAGTCCCCTTCCACAATATAGATTTCAGACAATGCAGGATCTTTTTCCTGACAATCTGCTAATTTACCAGGCAAGCCTGCTATATCTAATACACCTTTTCTTCGAGTCATTTCACGAGCTTTACGAGCTGCTTCACGAGCTCTTGCTGCGTCTACAATTTTCATAATTATAGTACGAGCTATTGTTGGGTTTTCTAATAAGTACTCACCCAGTTTTTCACCCATTGCTTGTTCAACTGCAGTTTTAACTTCTGATGAAACTAGCTTGTCTTTAGTTTGTGAAGAAAATTTAGGATCTGGTACTTTCACTGATATAACAGCGGTTAAACCTTCACGTGCATCATCACCTGTTGCACTGGTTTCAGTACTGCCTTTTTTACTTTTGTTTAAGCCTTCTTTCACCATATATGAATTTAACGTTCTAGTTAAAGCTGTTCTAAAACCACTTAAATGAGTACCACCATCTTTTTGTGGAATATTATTAGTGAAACAGAATATATTCTCTTGAAAGCCATCGTTCCATTGCATTGCAACTTCAACAACTATTCCATCTTCACGTGTTAAATCAAAATAGAATATTTCTTCATTTACAGACGTTTTATTCGTATTTAAATAGTCAACAAATGCTTGTATCCCACCTTCATAGTGGAAGTGATCTTCTTTACCTTCTTCACGCTCATCAATTAAACGAATAGAAACACCAGAGTTCAAAAATGATAATTCACGGATACGCTTAACTAAAATATCATAGTGAAATAACACATCTGAAAAGGTATCTTCGCTTGGCCAAAATCTAACTTCAGTACCCGTTCTATCACTTTCACCAACTTCAGCTAATGGCGCTTCAGGTTCACCTATATGATAAAATTGCTCATACAGTTTTCCTTGTCGGCGTATATTTAATTTCAATTTTTTACTAAGTGCATTTACTACTGAAATACCTACACCATGAAGACCACCAGATACTTTATAGCCAGAGTCTTCTCCACCAAACTTACCACCAGCATGAAGCACAGTCATAATAACTTCAGCAGCAGACACGCCTTCTTCAGGGTGAATCTCTGTAGGTATTCCTCGTCCATCATCTTGTACAGATACAGAACCATCTAAATGAATAGTCACAATAATGTCAGAACAATGCCCTGCTAGTGCTTCATCAATTGAGTTATCTAAAACTTCAAAAACCATATGATGTAAACCAGTACCATCATCGGTATCACCAATATACATTCCAGGTCTTTTACGTACCGCATCAAGTCCTTTTAGTACTTTAATACTGGACGAGCCATATTCATTTTCTACTGTCATAGTTTTAGCCTATTCACTCTATATTGCTTTTCTGATAAATTTATTCAGAATCGTCGGGATACTTCTCTAATACTTTACCATGTTTCACGTGAAACATACTGTATTTTCTGATGCCTTGCTCTCCTAAAAAAGGTAACAAAGCATTTGAATCTATTGCTGTAATTATTACTTGGCAATCCAATTTTTCTATTGCTTTAGATAAAACTGTACGTGAATTAATATCTAATTCAGCACCAATATCATCAATCAGTAAAATTGGTTTTACTAGTTTAACTCTTGCAATAAAACTTGCTTGAGCAAATGTTAAAGCTAGTAAAAACAACTTTTGTTGCCCTCTGGATAATTGTGTTTCAATAGGTTTTTTATCTAGTAAGAACTTCACATCAAATTTGTGAGCTCCATATAGGCTATATCCGAAAGCCATCTCTTTTTCTTTATTACTATTTAATGCATCAAATAAAGTATGTTTTAGTGGCCAACCTTGTAAATACTGTACTGTGACTCTCTCAGTTAAACTTGGTAAAAGAATATCTAACCAATAATTGAGCTCTGATATTATCTCAGAAACATAACTACCACGTAAATTTGAAACTTTTTCAGACAATTCGCAAAACTGTTCAGTCCAATAAGACTGTGTCGATTGGTGACCGCCTATTACACTTTTACATTCTAAACGTATATTTGCATTACGTTGTTTAAGTACTTTATTGAATGTTTTCCAAATAATTGGGAAATCATGTTTCACGTGAAACATACCTAAATCAATAAAGCGTCTTCGTTCCTTGGGGCCACCAAAAAACAATTTAAAGCTTTCAGGTGTAACTATCTGTATCGCAATATTCTTTGCGAGGACAGAAAGCCTGTTGAAGCCTTGTCCATCAATTTTAACATGAGATATTCCGGTACTAATATCTCTACTTAAGCCCAATTGCTGATCATTACTATCTTTGACACTGACAACAAAATTTTGAGTATCATGGCAAGCCAGTGAGTCGACTTTACTTGTTCTGAAAGACTTCCCATGACCAAGGTAAAATAAAGCTTCTAGTAAACTGCTTTTACCGCTTCCATTATCACCAATGATAAAATTCAAATTAGGATGAAAATTAATTGATAATGAAGATAAGTTACGGAAGTTTTGAGTAGTTAATTTTATAACGCTCATTTAAATAAAACTTAACAGTAACTTACAAACGCATAGGCATAACAACGTAAAGCGCTTCGCCAGAGGCGTCTCCTTCTATCACCACACTTGAATTCGCATCAGCTAAGGTGAACTTTACTTGCTCATCTTTAATTGCACTAAGCACATCAAGAACATAACTTACATTAAATCCAACTTCTAAATTCTCATATGGGAAGTCTATTTCTAACTCTTCTTCCGCTTGTTCTTGTTCAGGATTATTAGCAGTTATTTTTAATAGAGAATTAGAAAAATTTAACCGTACACCCTTAAATTTTTCATTAGAAAGAATAGAAGCACGAGACAATACCTGACGTAATTGCTCTTTGTTTGTAACGAATATTTTATCACCGTTACGTGGTAATACTCTTCTATAATCAGGAAAACGTCCATCAACCAATTTACTAGTGAATGAAAATTCGCTATCAATAATTCTAATATGGTTAGAACCGAGATAAACTTGTACATCTTCATCAACAGGAGATAGTAATCTTATGATTTCTAAAATGCCCTTTCTAGGAACAATAACTTGTCTCGCAGGTAAAGATAGAGAATCGTTTACTATTTTACAGATAGCTAAACGATGGCCATCAGTGGCAACAGAACGAATTTCATTTCCTTCGCTTTCAATAGACATACCGTTAAGATAATAACGAACATCTTGATTAGCCATAGAAAAATGAGTACTTTCGATTAACCTTAGCAGCTCAGACTTTAATAACTTAAACTCTACATCGCCCTTCCACTCTTCAATATTAGGGAAATCAGTGGCTGCTAAAGTAGAAAGTGAATAACGGCTACGCCCAGAAGACAGCTTAACGGTATCGGCTTCAGCAGTAAAAGTGATAATAGAATTTTCAGGTAGGCTTTTACATATATCAAGTAGCTTTCTTGCAGGAATTGTCAGCTTACCTTGATCACCTTGATTATCAATTTCGGCATAAGCAACCATTTCTAATTCTAAATCAGTGGCAGTTAACGTAAGTGAAGACGCACTAACATCAAAAAGTATATTCCCCAAAATAGGTAATGTACTTTTACGCTCAACCGCACCAGAAACTAACAATAACGGTTTGAGTAATAACTCTCTATTAATTGAAAACTTCATCTTTATTCCTGCTTCTACTCATAATTATTATTTTTAAAGAAATTATATGCTAACGATAAATATTTTAGCACTTAGCTCTTATATATCAAGATGAAAGAGTTCTGATCAAATTAGAATAATCTTCTTTAATATCATGAAGTTCTTCTCGTAATGATTTGACCTTACGACAGGCATGAAGCACAGTAGTATGATCCCTTCCACCAAATGCATCACCTATTTCAGGTAGGCTATGATTCGTCAACTCTTTAGATAGTGCCATCGCCAATTGTCTTGGTCTAGCAACAGATCTATTTCTTCGTTTTGATAAAAGATCTGCTACCTTTATTTTATAATACTCGGCTACGGTTCGTTGTATATTATCTATAGTGACTAGTTTATCTTGTAAAGCTAATAGATCACGTAAGGCTTCTCTAACAAAGTCTATTGTGATCGCTCTGCCGGTAAAGTTAGCATTAGCGATAACTCTGTTAAGAGCCCCTTCTAATTCTCTAACATTAGATCGTAAACGTTTAGCTATAAAGAAAGCAACTTCGTCTGCAAGATTAATATTACTTTCTTGTGCCTTTTTCTTCAAGATTGCCACTCGAGTTTCTAATTCTGGAGGCTCTATAGCTATAGTTAGGCCCCAGCCAAAGCGAGATTTTAACCTGTCTTCAACAGCAACTTCTTTGGGATAACGATCACTCGTTAGAATAATTTGCTGGTTTCCTTCAAGTAATGCATTGAAAGTATGGAAAAATTCTTCTTGTGTTCTATCTTTACCAGCAAAAAACTGAATATCATCAATTAATAATGCATCAACACTTCTATAATATTGCTTAAACTTTTCCATCTCATTATTTTGAAGTGCTTTTACCATATCCTGTACGAATCGTTCAGAATGCATATAAGCAATTTTCGCATTTGGATTAGTTTCTAAAATAGCATTACCAACAGCATGTAATAAATGCGTTTTACCAAGACCTGTACCGCCATAAATGAATAATGGATTATAAGCAGCACCAGGATTGTCTGCAACTTGAGAAGCTGCCGCCCTAGCGAGTTGATTAGACTTACCTTCAACAAAGTTATCAAAGGTATACTTTACTCTTACATTCGCCTTTTTAGGAAGACCAATATTGACCTCACTTACTGCTGGAGCCCTTGTGTTTTTACTAAAAGGAGCACTAGAAGAGGATGGCGTATTGCTACTCTTAACGGTTGATTTTATAGGTTTACTACCCACATCAAACTTAAGTAAATAAGCTTCTTCACCGTCAGTCATTGTTATTAACTCGTTGATACGGTTGACATATTTATCTCTAACCCAATCAAGAACAAAACGATTAGGGGCATAAAGCGTCAGCACATTATCAGTTACTACACATTGAAGTGGTCGTATCCACATACTAAACTGCTGTGTAGGCAATTCTTCTTGAAGAACAGCAAGGCAACGTTGCCAGAGTGAGTGTTCCAACCAAAACTCCAAAGGAAAGTGATTTTATCTGCTTGTGAGCTTTATTCACTATTAAATAAAGAAAAATATTGTTTCGTAAAAGAAGAGTACTTAGTATCAAAATTAACAAAAAGTAATGAACTTGAGAAACTAACGCAAGCGATGATTTTTATTATGTATGACCATTATCTCTATACTTATCCACAAGTGCAATAATGTCTGGCAACTATTCTCAATTATTTTTTAACAAAAGATGATATCAGAAGCTAATTGGCTAATATCCCCTACTTTTACTGAAACTTTAGAAGTAAATCAAAATTATAAAGACCATAAATATACTTATTTGCAAGGCGCAATTGAAATAAAAATAGCAATGCCTGTGGATATTTTATCCATAATACAGTTTATAATAGTGATCATATATAATCTCTGTCTCTTATACACATCTGACGCTGCCGACGAAGAGGATAGTG
>OJGT01000129.1_pt1 | contig 15008 bp, 14 predicted proteins | sample 1595031 | NCBI WGS metagenome assembly OJGT01 (sample SAMN05416857, study PRJEB24817) | seawater metagenome | isolation source: Sea water | place: Canada:Atlantic | collected 2013-11 | reverse complement strand
TTAAATTAAATTGTGGCATTTGGCGACGACCTGGAATATTTAATGGTTGAGCTTTCATCCAGCCATTGAAAAAGGCTTTAAAGCCAGCTTCACCACCACGACGTTGATAAACATTCGCAAGTTCTGGAGCAAAATAAGCACCTTCACCGATTAATGTATGACAACCGATACAGTTATTTTTTTCCCATAAATGTTTACCGTTTGCAACCGCCTCGGTAATATTTTCTCGATGATCCCGTTTAGGCATCTCTTTTACAGTGTGAAAAGTCAAAGCTAAGAATATTAAGAAGAAGAAAACACTTCCTCCGTAATAAATATTCCTTGCCATGCCTTTAGTAAAGCTCTCTGACATGGTGTTTCCCTTAATGAATTAGTAAAAATTCATGCGTTAGTGAGTGATATTAAGTTTTTGTAGATATTACGTTTATGTATTTGTGTCACTAGTGAATAATAGTATAAACAGTAGGAAAGGGTACTTGATAGAAATCAAGTTTTACAAAATTTGTAAAGAAATGTATCAAAAAGTTCACGATTATTGCGCCATATCAAAAAATAAAGTGCTAAATAAACCTTATATATTTTAAGGATATATATAAAAAACCTACTTTTTAGCTTTTTTCAATGACTATGACTTTCCCTTTCATTTTAGGATGAGGACCACATTCGTACGGAAAACCACCTATTTTATCAAAACTGCGTTGGTAGCTTTCATCAGGAAAAAAATAATCAGGTTCTTCTTTATCAAGTTGCTTAAACCAAACATTATGATACTGACGCTTTTCGATATTTTTCCAAAGAACGGTATCACCTAATTCAATTGTAATTTCAGCAGGGATATATTTTTTTTTGTAAACTTCAACAATATGCTCTTTTGCAAAACTATTGCTCGATATAAGTAGCAAGACTATCATTATCCAGTTACGCATAGTTAACTCCTAATATATTTCAAATAATGGCGTTTCTGTTCACTTTTAATGCTCTATATTCAGTTTATAATATAATCGCTAAATTTGATAATTTAGTTCAACCACATCATCACTCTCTATCAGCATTATTAACCGAATTATTTACTGTCAAAAGTTCACTTGCCTTAAACATAGTATTCTTTAAGTGCTTTAATCTAGATCAGTCTTTAAAATTTTTAATTGTGCTAGAGTTAAAAACTTAACATTCCATCATCCGCATAAAACGAGAATTACTTTGGATAAATCACAATATTTCTACCGTACCGTAATATTCACCCGTAAAGCAGGCATTGTTGCACTCGCTGATATTAATGATCCGCAAAAGACTACAGAATTAGAAAAGTGGTTTGGCATAGTTATATCTCTTGCTGATGGTAAGCATACTTTGCAAGAGCTGGTAGATTTTATGCGTCAACAATACCAACAAGTACCTGAAAGCTTAGATGACACTATTGAGTCTGTTATTGATCGTTTAGTAGAAGGCAACATGATAAAGCTAAATAAAGAAGCGATTGAACTTCCTTACTACTTGGCAGCGCCTATTGAACAATTAGATCTAGAAAAAGCAAAAACGTTAATTAAAGAAGATGGTTACACACTTCATTAATAAACCAATTCACTTTCTCAGAGAAATGAGTATTTCAACATGACTGAAAACAAAGCCTTAGCACTAGCGCCATTAATAACTCCCTTTGCCTTTACCTTTTATGCCTATATTGCAGATGTACCTGGTTTTAATATGGATAGTGGCTTACTAGATTTTTTAGGGCTATTTTTTGGCCTAACGGTTGCGGCAATTCCTGTTGCGTATATCTATATGTTTTTTATTGGTGGTAAGTTCTACGGCATGATAAAAAGAAGGAAGGCTGTTAATATTTTTACCTTAACTTTTGGTTCAATCTTTGTTGCCGATATACCTATGTTACTTATTTGGCCTGTAACGCAAGGAGATGAGTTTTATTTAACCCTACAATTATTTTCATTTGTTGGTTTGATGGTTGGACTAAACTGTTGGTTTTTACTCAATCTAGATCGCTTTCGCAATAACCTTAAGGGAAAAAGTTAACCTTGAGTAAATAGTGCAACAACAAGTACTAACATCAATATCCAAAAGCCAGATAATAACTGCCAGAAAAGAACTTGGGATTTATTCTTAGTCACCTTAGGATCATTTAACAAATAGGTAGGATTAGGATTTTTTAAATCCTTAATATATTCAGCAATAGTATCGTAGCGTTGTTCAAGATCAAAACTAACCCCACGCGCTAGAGTGCGGTCAAACCAAATTGGAATGATAGGATTCGCCTCAGTAGCTGAAATATAACGTAATCGGTCATATTCAAAAGCTGTTTGGCATTCTTCAATTTTATTACCATAAGGTAATTTACCTGTAAAAATTTCATAGGTAATAGTCGCTAATGCGTATAAATCGCCTTGTACACCCGTATTTTTACCTAATAAATATTTAGGATCTGAGTACGTTGCAGTACCTAAGACACCTTCATGTTCTAACGGTATAAAGACTTCAGCTAACCCTGCAACAAAAACAGAGCCAAAATCGACCACCTTAATATTATTATTTTCATCAACTAAAATATTACCGGGTTTTAAGTCTTGATGAATAGTTTCCATTTTATGAAATGCTGCTAACCCTTCGCCAATTTGTTCAACAAGACTAAACGCTAATTTAGGCTTAGGAAAATGATTTTCATCCATCCATTTATCAAGAGAGATCCCTTTTACGTACTCCATTAAATAATATAAACAAGTACGCGCTCTTTTTTGTTGAATTATTTTAACAACGTAATCACTGTCAATACGTTTGCCTATCCATTCCTCTTGAATGAATCGATCAATATAACCCGTATCTTCTTCAAAATTAATAGAAGGTGTTTTCATCACCATCTGTTCACCTGTCTCAGTGTCTTCAACTAAATAGAGTTGACTACGACTGCTGGCAAATAATTCTTTAAGTACTTTATATCCATCAAGCTTTATTCCTTCATCCAACGGTGGTGGAAAAGGTAGCCGTGTTAATTTTGAGTTATAGTCATTTAAGCTTTCATTAGGCAATGAATCAATTTGGCATAAAGAGCCGCTAATATTATCATCACTTCCATTATCAAATGCAGCTGTTACTAGTTTCTCAATACGAACTTGGCAAGCGCTGTCGTCTGACATCAGGCTAATAATCTGTTCTTCACTTAAAAAGTCATGAATACCATCAGAAGTCACCAATAAAATATCATTAACTTCTAGGGTAAATTGGCTGTAATCAATTTGAATCGAGTTATCCATGCCCATGGCACGAGCAAGAAAACTACGACCAGAGCCTATACTGGCAACATGATCGCGAGTAAGCTGTTTTAGCTCACCTTCTCGCAATAAGTATGCTCGACTGTCTCCCGCATGAAAAAAATGCGCAATACGTGATTTTAAAACCAATGCTGTAAATGTGGTTAGATAACCTTTCTCTTCGCTGGCAAATTCATGACTACGCTTAAATAAGGTGAGATTAATACTTGAAAGGATTTTTTGGCCACAATGCTTAACAGACCAAGTGTCTGGCGTTTGATAATAATCACTTAAAAAACGAGAAATTGCGGTATGGCTTGCTTCTTTGCCTGCTTCAGCGCTACTGACACCATCAGCAACAGCTAAAATAATGCCTTTGCCTTCGAGCACAGTTGGCTCTTCAGGTACCAAAAAACCAACGGCATCCTCATTGTTATCTTTTAACCCTTGAATAGAGTGACTAGCGATATCAACTTGTAATTGGTTGGTTTTTGGCATGGTATCTTCTTTGTATTTTAAATACTTATGATTAATACCAACTATTTAAAGTAGTTCATGATTCTAAATAGTTGGAGCCATCGGCAAGGCCGTCGAAGTTTTTGTGACCTGAGCTTAGTTCACTAAGTAATAATCACAAAAACTGATGACAACGCCGCTGTGGTTTCAAATATGACGAATAATTTAATCTACGTCAATTAACTCTACAGTACCATCAGCATTCACTTCTGCCATGTGTCCTTTAGGTTCGTTTAAGAACATAGTAGCGAAGAAAATAACCCCTGCTGAAGCCGCAATAACCATAAAGAAGGTTGAGTAATCTACAAACGATAATACTGTTAAATAAGTTACCGCACCAACATTACCATAAGCACCAGCCATACCAGCAATTTGTCCAGTCATACGACGTTTAACTAAAGGAACAATTGCAAATACTGCACCCTCGCCAGCTTGAACAAAGAATGAACAACACATGGTAGCAATTACCGCTAATGGAATCATCCAAGTGCCATCAATTTGGCTCAACACCATATAACCAATCGCTAAACCACCAACCAAAATCATTAATGATTTACGACGACCAAATTTATCACTAAACCAGCCACCTGTTGGACGAGCAACAAGGTTCATAAATGCAAAACCAGATGCCAACATACCGGCTTGTACAGCGCTTAAGCCTTCAAACGTTTCTAAGAAGAATAAAGGTAACATAGAAACAACAGCTAATTCTGAACCGAATGTTACAAAGTAAGATACATCTAAAATAGCTACTTGTTTAAAGTCGTATTTTTCAATATCAGCAACACCGTGTGTTAAGTTTTCTTTGTTTACATGCCAAATAGCTCTAACTTGTATGATGAACAGGACAACTAATCCTCCCCACATCATATACATTGTTTCTGTGGTCAGTAATTTCACGCCTGATGGTGATAATTTCCATGCTAATACTGCAAGTGCAATATACATAGGAATATTCATGAAAAGATAGAAGTAAAAGTCTTTCCAGCTAGTAACCTCTAAGCCTCCCGATTTTTTAGGCTTAAAGTATGTAGAGCCTTTTGGTGTGTTGCGTGCTGCAATATAAAAGAATATACCGTAAACGCCAGCAATAATACCTGTTAAACCAAGTGCATAGCGCCAGCCGTCATCACCACCAAATGCTAAAGCAAGCGTAGGAAGTGTCATTGCACCAGCAGCGCTACCAAAGTTACCCCAACCGCCATAGATACCTTCAGCAATACCGACTTGTTTTGCTGGGAACCATTCACCAACTAAGCGAATGCCTATAACAAAACCCGCACCAACAAAACCAAGTAAGAATCTAAATAATGCTAACTGTTCAAAACTATCTGCCATAGCAAAGCCAGTACAGATAAATGAAGAGGAAATTAGTAAGCAACTATAAATAATTCGTGGACCAAATTTATCAACCAATATACCAATAACAATACGCGCTGGTATTGTTAATGCGACGTTCAAAATCAATAACGCCTTAACTTGGGCACTAGATAGGTCAAAAGCTTCTTTGATAAAAACCATCAAAGGTGCGTGAGAAAACCAAACAACAAATGTTAGAAAAAACGCGAACCATGTAATATGTAGCGTTTTAATTTTGGGATCTGCCAAATTTAACAGATTCATTTTACCTTCGTGTGACATTTTTTCTCTCCTTAGAGAATAAAAACACAATAGCATTATTCTTACTAAGCAAGGTCACTATGACTATGCTCATTAGTGTGTATTATAAAATCACGACAAAAATATCTTGTTCACCATTTTCGTTATTTGATCCATATCAACAGACCATCCACTGAAAACTATAAAAAACACCAAAACTACCACTAAAGTAGTAAGCAAAACAAAAACACTATAAACCTATCTCATTGTATTTAGTAATGTATTTTACATTTATCTATATATCACTAAATTAAAAGCCAATTTTATTTTGCATCTAACTATTTAGTAGTAGTCTTAAGCTTATATACTAAAATTAGTGTATTAATAGAGCTAAATAATTTGCCTACTTTTTCTAAAACCATCACGAATTTAAGGTGCCTATGGAGATCCAACAAAAACATTCATATCGAGCATTAACTTTAGCTACTTTAGCCTTTGCTGCCTGCTTTTCTGTCTGGACACTTTATTCAATCATTGGCATCGAATTAAAATCAAGTTTGCAGTTAACTAATACCGATTTTGGCTTGTTACTCGCAGCACCTATTTTTACTGGGGCTATTTTTCGAGTACCTATAGGTTTTCTTGCAGAGAAGTTTTCTTGTCGTAACTTACTCTTTTGGCAGATGCTAATCATTGTTCCGCCACTCTTTTATTTACCGTATGTGGAAACATTTACTGAATATATTTTTCTCGGGTTTATTCTAGGCTTAAGTGGTGTCTCTTTTACCATTGGTATTCGATACGTCACTGATTGGTTTGATACTAAAAAGCAAGGCTTTGCTTTAGGTGTTTTTGGTGCAGGTAACGCTGGAGCCGCTATTACCTTAGTGTTGGTGCCTTTTATTGTTAAGTATTATGGATGGGACAGTATTGGTCCAATTTATGGTGTCGGTATGTTGGCCATGGCAATAATATTTAGATTATTTGCCCCAGAAGTCAGTAAATACTATCAAGAAAAAAACAATCATGATCTTGCCTTTCATTTAGCTCCATTAAAAGATCTACAAGTATGGCGCTTTGGACTATATTATTATTTTGTCTTTGGATCCTTTCTCGCCTTACTTCTATGGTTACCGCAATATTACATGGAAGCCTACAAACTGTCGCTAACTCAAGCCTTAGCACTAACTCTTCTTTTTGTTACAAGCTCAAGCATGGTGAGAGCCGTAGGCGGATGGTTTGCTGATAAATTTGGAGCTCAAGCCGTTAATTGGAGTGCTTTTTGGATTTGTATGGTGTGTCTATTTTTCTTAAGCTACCCACCTACCACCATGATTATTCATGGAGTAAATAAAGATGTTGAGGTATCTTTTGAGGTCAATGTATGGCTGTTTACTTTTTTAATTTTTGTTATTGGTCTTGCTCAAGGTATGGGACGAGCCAGTGTTTATAAAATCATTTATGACTACTATCCAAATCATATGGGTAGCATAGGTGGTGTAGTCGCTGCTGTTGGTGCTTTAGGTGGTTGCACACTACCAATTATGTTTGGTTTAGCCGTAGATATGATAGGCGTATATAGTGCCTGTTTTATGTTGTTATACGGCGTGTTAGCGTTATGTATGATGGCAATGTATTTAGCTTTACAAGCAGAGCGTCAGCAAAATTCTCTTAAAGAAGCGATAGAAAATAATTTTCTAGATCTTGATTAAAATAGTACTTACTTATTGATAGAACTTGAATATACCTCAACAAACAAGGATGTTTGAGCATACTGTTACAGGAATACAATATGCTCACCACATTATATTAACTAGGTATACTATCATGAATCCATTTTGACTACTCTAGTTTCTACTTGTTAACGTCACAAAATAGTAAAATTTTTGATTAATCAAAAACCTGTCTATTTTATTATTTAAATCAATCAAATAGAGATAATAAGCTCTCTCATTAGCGAGTCCCTATACATTGAATTAAAAGTCAGATATTATTATTCGGCATCAGTTGAAAAAAGCAAACTAGATGAAAATCTAGGACGCAAAGCAAACGGTCTAAGGGAAGTTAATAGTAACTTTCTATGATAGCGTAGCTACCGGCACTGGAGTATTGAATATTATTCGAACATTTCAATATCCCCTATTACGATAATATTTATTATTATCATCATCTTTATTTCAGCATGCGCCCTTATTTGACTAATAACCATAACAGGTGATTTATGCTTTCAAAAAATATTACAACAGCAGATCATCTCACTTTGACAAAGTGCTTTTAACCAACAAAATAGATTAGTAGTCACCTTAAAAAAATTGAAAGTTTGAGTTCTTAAAAGGACACGTAATGAAAGTTTATACCGCACGCCAAGCAATATTAAATAGGAAGGAACGGGTTGTTGCCTATGAACTGCTTTATAGAGGGGGGCCTGAAAATATATTTCCAAATATAGACCCGCACAAAGCAACCTCAAAGTTAATAATGAGAACTCATCTTAATCAGGGACTATCATTCATTACTGATGACAAACCTGCATTAATTAATTTTCCTGAAGAATCTATCTTAAATGGTTTACCACTAATTTTACCGCCTGATAAAGTTATGATTGAGATTCTTGAAACAGTTTCACCATCAGATGAAGTTTATCAAATGTGTCAAACTCTGTACCTACAAGGGTATAACTTAGTCTTAGATGATTTCATTTATAAGCCTGAGTGGAACCGTTTTATTAAGCTAGTTAAATTGATTAAGTTTGATATTCAAGCAACGCCACTTGAAGAAATTAAGCCATTAATTGAGAAATTATCCACGATTAAAAAATTAAAAATTTTGGCTGAAAAAGTTGAAACTAAAGAAGAGTTTTTACAGGCTAAGAAGTTAGGTTTTAACTTCTTTCAAGGGTATTATTTTTGTAAACCTGAAATGTCAGAAAGTAATGAAATTGATGCCAGCCATCCAATTTTATTATGTTTAATGCAAGAATGTATGAAAACACCTTCAAGTGTTAAAAATCTTGCTAATTACTTTGAGCGAGATGTTGCGCTTAGTTTTAAATTATTCAAGTTTATTAATTCTGGTATTTTGCCTTTAACCCAGAAAATAACATCAATTAAGAATGCATTAATTTATTTAGGTGAAGCTGAAACTAAAAAGCTAATATTGCTATTTACTACCGGAATTTTAGCAAAAAATAAACCTAAGGAATTAACTAGAATAACCATTATCCGAGCTAAATTTTGTGAACTGATGGCATCTAAAAATATGCCTGAACTTGCTGAATCTGCTTTTATGGTGGGCTTATTTTCATTATTAGATGCAATACTTGATCAACCTCTTGATAAAATTATCAATGATTTACCTTTAGCTCCTGAAGTATTAGAGGCTTTAACTGGTGATAAGTCATCACCTTTAAAATATATTCTACAAGCGGTTACCTACTATGAGCAAGGCAGTTGGTATAACACCACACGCAGTGCTAAAAAGGTTCAAGTAAGTTACGAAGAACTTACTGACTACTATCAAAGTGCACTGATATGGGCAAATAGATACGATAATAGTCAGCATTGATAAGAGAAACCAAGACTGCCCTCTTAATCATACTTTGATCATTTTTTTACCCATTGTCCTGCTGAGTTTTTAATCAAGTTGCCTGACTGGGTTTTAGCTATCGCTTTTTCGCCTGCTAGAGCTGTAACCTGTTGCATAGTGATTTTATTTTTTCGCGCTAAGTTCATATATATGCTTTTACGCTTTCGATTAATATCGGCGACTAAACTTTTTGCTTCGACATTATCAACCACCACACCTAAGTAGCCATTAGGCATCTCACCAACTAGCCCTTGTTGTTTAGCCTGACTGAGTGATAAAGCCCAAGCAGAAAATGCCATCGTTGAAATTAAAAGAGCACAGGTTATTTTTTTTATAAAACTACTCGCTAATTTTTTCATGTTATTTCCCTAAAATATATCACTTTGGTCACTAAAGATATCATCTAACTCTTTATCTACTTTTACTTTAATTTCATGATCAATTTTTAAATTTAAATTAATCGTAATCGGCTCTTTTGCGCTGACTTCGACCCTATGTGTACAGCTGCTAACAACAAAAATAGCTAGCACTGCGATGAGTACTTTAGTCATATTCACTCCTTACCTTTTTGTAAACCTTTAATAATATTTTCTTCAAAACGTTGTGTGACTGATAAAGACTCTAATAGCCCTAATAAGTCATAATTCAAGTTAAGATTCAAATTAACATCGTTATCAATATCGGGGTTCCTACCCTTAATTACTGTTTCCAGAAGCATGTAACCATCATCTTCCATGGAAACTTCGGATGAAAGTTGATGATAATGTAAGTTTTGCAGTGCATCAAACGCCAGTTGTAACTGCGTGTTATTAGCCTTCAAATCAGCAACAGCAGGGTTATCCATCACTTGTATTAAACCATTACTAATATTATAGAGTTCACCCTTTTCAATAATATAGTTTTCACCGTCAAATATAACAGGTATTTGTCCTGAAACTTCACCAGTCACCACAATTCCTTGTTTTTTATCTAATGCGAGTACTTGTTCTAAGTCTATACTATTAAGCTGAACATTAGCTGAATGTCCATGTTCAAAGGGCCATGCGATTTTAGGAATTGAAAAGCTACCACCTAATACACCCGCTTTGAGTTTTCTTGCTGAAAATGAAAAGCGCTTATTAAAGCTCCAATTCGTATTAACTGACAGTTTTGTCATTGGGCTAGGCGTTTCAATTAACTCAACAGTTAAGTTCTCAGCATCATTTGGCACTGTCGCCAGACGTCCTGAAAGTAAAGTAAAACGTTGATGCCAATTTAACTCTTGTAACCAAATACCATCAATTTCGCCACTAACTGATGAAAGCGCGATAAAAGCATTAAAAAGGCTTTGGTCAAAACTTTTAAGATCAACAAGTTCTCCAGAAAAACTGTAATCAAGCGTGCCATCAATCAGTGAAATTTTAGTGGGTAATTGAACATTTAATGTTAGTAAGTCGGTTAATTGAAGATCCTTACCTACTATATTTATTTTTGGAGATGATATAGAGCCAATAATATCAATATTACCAAGTTTTACTCCATCAGCATGTGCTATGGCACTCATTGCTATATCATCAAAATTCCCTTTAATACTACTTGTGAGTTTAAATGAATTTAATTGTAATACTCTGGGGATATCAAACTGCGCGGCATCACTTTCTGCGATAAAATCAACACTAAGGTTATTGTTCTCACTAAGTAAAACATCACCTTCAACCTGCAGCTTAAGTGTTTGCATTTTTAGTAAAGGCGCTCTTTTGACTTTTTTAGCTTTAGCTTTAAGATTATCTTGTTGTTTAGTTAAGGCAACTTTATTTACTGTAAAGTATGAGTTTTCCCCTAAAGACAATGCCGTTTGCTTTAGTTTTTTCTGCAAAGAACCTTCGAGATGAATTACAACAGGATCAGACGTGAATGTTACTAAATCAGACAAGTTCAATTGGCTGTCAATAATAAAGTTTTCTACGGATAATACCTCACTTGTTAGGCTGACAGGTTTATCACTGTTTTGAGCATTATTTTGAAAATTAAACATCAGTTTAGTTATTTCCAACTGATGACTTTTTTGGTTACTACTGCCTGTAACCTGTATTCCACTAAGTATAAGTTTGTTATTCATTACACTAAGTTTCTCATTATTTTTTAGCGTAAAAGTTAATGAAGACATTGGGTTGTCTTTAAAAATAGAAATAACTGTTGGAGGAAGTTTATGACGTGCTAGTGTAGATAAAATATGTTGATATTCAGTTCCAACAGTTAGTGTGTTTTTTCCTATAAATGTAAAAAGTAATTCTTCGTTTTTTACATTTGATTTATCACTTTTTCCTCGGTTTTTATTATCTCCCATCAGGTAAAACTGACTGTCCACATTAAGATCAGCGCTTAACTGCAAAGGAATATTCTGCTCAATACTAGCTTTAGAAGTAAGCATAAAGTCGGTTATATGATTACTCATTCTAATTAAATCAGATTGATATACTATTTGAGTTTCAACATAACCCGCAACAGTATTTTCACTAATAAACTCTTGTAATTCAGCAGTTATAGGCAGTTGATGCAAACTAGCAAACCTTTTTAGTAATGCTAAATTACTCAATAGTGAAATTGAGAAGTCTGCTGTTCCTTGTTGTTTTACCTTGGCGATTTCTACATTTATCAATTCGTCTTGGCCATTATTTTTCAATGAAAAAGACAGTGTGTTATCTATCGCTGAAAAGCTAGCGACATAAGGATTAATAAGCTGACTGTTTAGGGAGCTTGCTCGTTGACTTTTAACGATAAAAGGTGAATAAAACGCTGTCGCAATGTTCAACTTAACGGGTATATCAAATTGTTTAATTTGTTTTATATGAGGTCGTAATATTGAAGATAAAAACTGTTTAATCGTTTTATCATTTTTGTAATTAACCTTTTTGCTTGAGTCTATATTAGAGAACAAGTGATCTGTTCCCGTTATATTGGCTTGCTCTATATCAACATGAGTAATATTAAAATCAGACAAAAGCTGCCACTTAATGGTCATATTAAGTATGTCAATATCAGCTTTGGGAGTCTGCAAGCAAAGTTTATCAACGACAAGGTTCAAACTGCGAGTAAAGCTAATATCCAAACATTTTACTTCTATTGGATACCGACTTAATTGATTTTTTAAAACATTGTTTGCAACTAAAAGACGACCACCATAAATGATCATCAGCATAATCAGGCAGACTATCATTATAATTGAAGTGATCTTTAAAAATCGCACGTAAATTCCCTTAACATGTACCTAATTTCTACAGAGTATTTGCTTAGCATCAACTGAAATCTATTACTAAACTCTAAGTAGATTAGTCTAATTGAATTAAGTTAAGTATATCAAACGTAAAGTGTATCTAAAGATGATCGTAATTTTCATTCATAGTAAGACGGAAACCGTTGTCACTGCCGATGATTTACTTTGACATAATTGAATATTCTTTGAATAAGCTGTTTAGTTCTTACCTTGAAAGTAATCTGTTAAAGCAAAACCAATTCCAATAGTTTGTTGTGAGTGATTGTAATCAATCAGACTTTCACCGTAACCGTTAGTATATTGAATATAACCTTTTAAACGTTCAATAATAGGAAACGTAATTCCTAGCTCAGCATATCCTTTATGTGTTCTAAAGTTTTCTCTTCCTTTAAAAAACCAATTATACTTTTCCCACTTATATTCCATAGAAAGTTCAAAGTGCCCCATATAATCAGTAATGTCTGGATTATCATCTCCCGGCTTGGTTAGTGTCGTAGCTTCCTTCCCTTCTGGAACTCTCCACCAAGGTCGAAAAGCAATGGTAAAATCATCTTTTGCAAATATAAAATTCGCATACACTCTATTCCAACTGCGGGATAGCGTCGATGAATGACCATTAGATTGATGTTCAAAGCCAACTAATAAAGCCGTGTTACCGTCAAATGGCTGCCAGCTTAGCGGAGTATAATAAAAGATTTCTGGTTGGTAATTTGTTTCTCTAAAAGGACGGGATATTTTTTGTGCGTAAAGTTGCCACCAAGATTCAAGTGTAAACGCAAAGGCAATGCCATCTCCCTCTGTAAGCAGACTTTGTGTTAGCAAAGGTACTCTAAAGCTCAGCTGGTATTTAATTTCAACATCTTTAAAGTGTTCAGCCCACTGATCAATAATGTCATAAGATTGAGTATTGATATTATCGCTATAGCGGGCTGGCAAAAAATAATTCATCTTGTGAGGTGTCATCACATAAGGCGTCATAACATAGGGGCCTGACGCCAAGTTACTGACTTTTAAGTCTTGCTCAAAAAAAGACTCTATTTCAATATGCTTTCTCTCTTTAGCAATTAGCTGCAAGTCTTCACAAGACTTTTTTAACTCTCCAACCGTTACACTTAAATCAGCGGTTTCTAATTTTTTTATCATACAAGCTTTAATTGCTGTTTCTGAAGCTTGAGCATTTGATGCAATCGCTATAAAGCTAAGGGATAACAAAAGATCCTTTTTAAACATACCTACCTCATATTTTAACCGACTATATTTCATCAAACGATTAATGACTCACTTTATGCTCTACAGCCCACATAGCCGCTTCAACTCTACTTTTTAAGCCAAGCTTTTTAAATAAGTTTTTATTGTGCACTTTAACTGTTGCTTCGGTTATTCCTAGTTTACGCGCAATTTCTTTATTACTTTTACCACTAGCAATTAACTTAAGATTCTCAACTTCTCGCTGCGTTAAACTATCAATAACACTGACTCTATTTTGTGGTCGAAGAGACTTAGCTAAAATTTGTGTTAATGGTTCACTAATAACAAATTCGCCAATAATGGCATGATTAATTTTTTCAATAAGCTCTTCAGGCTCGCTATCTTTTAGCAAGTATCCGTCAGCATTAAACTTCAAGGCTTGTAAAATATCAGTTTCATTATCTGAAACACTAAAAATCACCACTTTTGACGTAATATTTGCTCGCTTAAGGGCGCTTAGTGTTTCAGTTCCACTTAAGCCTTTCATATTAAGATCAAGTAAAATTAAGTCGGGCATGTTCTTCACCGCAAATGCTATTGCTTCATCACCTGAGCTAACTTCCCCTATCACATTAAGATTGTCTTCTAGGGAGATTAATTGAGCGACTCCTTTACGTAGCATAGGATGGTCATCAACTAATAAAATACTCGCTTGTTTCATAACTATTTTCTCTTACCTATTAATTCAAATTTGACGACTAAATTATAATGACGAAGTTTTAATGACTAAACTCAAAACTTACCAAGGTGCCTGATTCGGCCCTTGCACTCAACTGTACTTGTGTATTCAACGATATAGCTCTTTCGGTCATAATATCGACACCAAAATGGCCATGTTTAGCCGTTGATTTTGGTAAACCCACACCATTGTCCCATATTTTAACAACAATCTTATTTTCTTTTAATGAGATATCAACACCAGCTAACGTTGCTTTGGCATGCCTGTGTATATTTGATAAAGCTTCTCGCACAATTTGTAACAAGTGTATTTCTTGGTTTGCGCTCAAATAATTATCAGGTACTTGATAGGTGAATTCAATTTTATGTTGGCACTTTGCACTAAATTCTGTAACCGTAGCTGATAATGCATTTTTAATTGCAGGATCATCAAGTTTCAATCTAAATGTTGTTAATAACTCTCTCAATTGAAGGTAAGCACTACTTAAACCTTCTTTAATGTCCTCAATTGTTTCTTCTACTTCTTCTTGAGGTAATTGTTTTTGCATTTTCCTTGTTAATAAGCTCATTTGTACTTTCAAGTAAGATAAAGACTGTGCTAATGAATCATGTAGTTCACGTGCAATAACCGCCCGTTCTTCCACAATAACTAAGCGCTTTTCGCTACTTCTTTTCTGATCAAGTTCAATCGCCGTTGAAATTATATCAGCCATCCCCTGTAATAGTTGTTTTTGCCAATCATTAACAACGGTCTTTTTAGGAATCTCCCAGAGTAAATAGCCAAAAAGTAGACTTTGTTTTTCTAAAGGAAACTTATGATCTGTCTCTTATACACATCTCCGAGCCCACGAGACGTAGAGGAATCTCGT
>OJGT01000128.1_pt1 | contig 15026 bp, 10 predicted proteins | sample 1595031 | NCBI WGS metagenome assembly OJGT01 (sample SAMN05416857, study PRJEB24817) | seawater metagenome | isolation source: Sea water | place: Canada:Atlantic | collected 2013-11 | reverse complement strand
GCTTTATTCTATTTACTTCACGTTGTGCTTGTTCTAAACGGACTTTAGCGGCATTTAAATCAGCTTTGCTTTTTTCCATTTCAGCCGCATATGTTTTAGCGTCTAAGCTAAATAGCGATTGCCCTGCAGTAACTTTATCGCCCTCACTAAAGTTTCTCGTTTGTAATATTCCAGAAACTTGAGCTCGAATTTCAACCTCTTTTGCCCCTGACAATGTTGCAGGTAGTTCGATACTAAAAGGAACTGATTGGGTTGCCATTTTCATAACTGATACTGCTGCTGGCTGCATACCTGCAGGCGCTGCTTCTTGTTTTTGTTCACAACCTGTTACTGTCGCTAAAATGGCAGCACTGCTTGATATGAGTAAAAACTTCTTAAAAAGTGGCTTCAATTGGCCATTTAACATAGAACGTAATGTTGACATAAAAAACCTATAAATAAATGACTAAACAAGTAACAGCAAATGAAAAAATCAAGTGTACAAGCTTAGTTCTAAATGTAAACTAGTCGGTGTAGTTTACCGTTTTTTATTGAAAAGTAAACTAAACAGTGTAGTATTTGTTTATTGTTTAATATTCTTAAAAAAGTTATATGGAAAAGGCATTAACCTTAACGGAAAAAAAACGTTTAGATATTTTGGCAGCAGCACAAGAAGAGTTTAAAGAAAAAGGCTTTTTAGGTGCGAGTATGGACTCTTTAGCGAAAAGAGCAGAAGTGTCAAAACGTACTGTCTATAATCACTTTCCAAGTAAAGAAATTTTGTTTCATAATATTGTGAAGCAACTTTGTGACTCTTTTAGTCAAGCGGTAAATATTGAATATCATGCGGATAAACCACTAGATGAGCAGTTACATGTTGCTGCTGTGAATGAAATTCGACTGTTAGAGTCTGATTGTTTTCGTAATTTAAATCGTATCACTATTTCTGAATGTATTCGCTCGCCAGAATTAGCGTTAAGTACTTTAGAGCATTTAGGCCAACAAAAAGATGGTTTACATGTATGGATTAATGAGGCGATGAATGATGGGCGACTCAAAAAGGCAGATGCTAATTTTGCTGCGCAACAGTTTTTAGGTTTAATTAAAGCCAGTGCTTTTTGGCCTCAGTTATTTATGAATCAAGTTTTTCCAACAGCTGAACAGCAAAAAACGATAGCGGATGATGCCGTATTGATGTTTTTAGCACGCTATAGGGCATAGTCCTATAACGTACTTATAGAAGTGCTAATGAGAGCTGTTATGAATGAAAGGAAATGGATACTTGATAACCATTACTATCGTTATTAATTTGGTAGTGCCAACCAAAACGGTTTGTTAATTTTTCGACTAACTGCATGCCTAAACCAAAGCCTAGATCTTCTTTGGTGTCATTCATTTCACTTTGATCAAATTCAATGTTGGTTATAACTACAGTATCTTCACGCTGTTTAATTTCTACCTTGCCATGTTGAGTATGTTGAAAGGCATTACGAATAAGATTGTTGAGTACAATAACTGCTGGGATTGTTGCTAAAGCACATTCAGTTTCATCAACATCTATATTAACGGACACGGTTTTCCCTACAAGCAAATAAGCCATTTCAGATTGTGTATTGTTGATTAAAGTGCCTAAATGAACATTATCTATTGGTACACTACTGTCTTCTTCTCTACTTAACCAAAGTAATGTTTCACTCATTGATTTCATGGTTAAACTTGCCCGTTGGATCCGATCTCTTATAATGCGTTCTTTCTCTGATGGGTTGGGGTTAACCTTTTCAAGTAAAGCACTATTACTTCGCATAATGGCGATGGGCGTACGTAATTCATGACTGGCATAACTTAAAAATGCTTGTTCACGTTCAACTGAATCGGCAACAGAAGCGAGATTATTATGGATTAGGTTAGCTAATTCATTGAGTTCTGTGAATCTAAAGTCTGGACGCTCTTTATCTAACTCGTCCAATTTTAATTGTTTTGCCCATTGTTGCAATGACTCCATAGGCAGTGCTACTTTTTTAAATACATAGAGCAACATCAGAATAAAAATGGTAATACCAGCCAAACCAAAAAGGATAATAACGACCATGGGATCAATGAAAAACTCATCCTTATGGTCTTCAGCTACTTTTTCGTGAACATTTTCTCTAAATCGAGAGACAAACACTTGCCCATCTTCTCTATCGACTACTAATAAAGAATAGACTTTTTCAGGGGGAGCAATATAAACCCAATCGACAAATTTACTATGCAGTTCTTCAGTTTCGGTTGGAATGACGGGGAAATAATTTCGTACAGGTTGGGGGACTTTTGTCCAATCTGTTGTTACGTGGTAGCCTAAGATTTTCTGCTCAATCTGATCCGCCTCCGGATATTTTTGAGCAATTTCTATCATTGTCTTTTCTATTACCACATCAAATGAACTAATAAATAAACGTGCACTTTGAAAAGAGAGTATTACCGCTATAAGTAGAACTAAACTGGTTAACAGTGCAAAAATATAAGTGCGAATACTCATTTAAAATAGCCTCTTGTTATAATTATTTTTCTCGTAGGGCAAAGCCAAAACCTGTTTCTGTTTCTATAGATAACTTAGCCTCTACTTTCTCAAGCTGTTTTCGTAAATGATGAATATGTACCTTTAAACTATTACTGTCAGGTTGTTCTTCTCCCCAAACAGTTTGTATAAGGTCTTTGCGAGAGATAGGTTTTGATGCTTCTCTCATAAATTTCTCTAATAACTTACAAGTAATGGGGGTTAATTTAACGGCCTGATTAGCATAAGTAGCAGAATGTGTTTTTAATTGTAAAACCAACTCACCCATTTGTAATGTACTGACTTGCCCACTACGTCGCTTAGATAATGCCAGTACTCTGATTAAAAGCTCCTCTATTTCAAAAGGTTTTACTAAATAATCATCGGTACCAACATTAAAGCCTGCAATTTTATCTTTTAAAGAATCACGCGCAGTGAGCATTAAAATAGGCGTGTCATTGCTACTTTCTCGTACTTTTTGGCACACAGATAAACCATCTAACCGAGGAAGGTTTAAATCTAATAAAATAACGTGATAGTCATTAAGCTCAATTAAAGATAATCCTTGCACGCCATTAGCGGCATGATCGCAGTTAATATCTTCAATTTCTAAATAATCAACGACAGTCGCGGCAAGATCGATATCATCTTCAACTAATAATACATTAATGCTCATGCACTAATTCCTTTTGTTGTTTAGGACTCAGTTTACATTTTACCTTTTCAATAAGGTTTATCGCATCTTGTTGAATCATTAACAAGGATGGAACAAGTAAAAGTGTGATAAAGGTGGCGAACAAAATGCCATAACCTAATGAGGCTGCTGCTGGAATAATAAACTGTGCTTGCGTTGATGTTTCACCTAACAGAGGCATTAAGCCAGCATAGGTGGTAATTGATGTTAATAAAACCGCGCGTAATCTTCCGGTGCAAGCATTAATAACCGCATCATAGGTTTTTATCTTTTGCTCTTTTAAATGATTAAAACGAGATACTAATAAAAGACTATCATTCACGACTACCCCACTTAGTGCCACAATACCATTAAACGAAAGAATGCTTAATATCATATCGTTATACCAATGTCCTAGAATAGCACCCACTAAACCGAAAGGAATAGCTGTCATAATAATAAAGGGTTGTACATATGACCGTAAAGGGATGGCTAATAAGATATAAATTGCAGCCATCGCTAGGATAAACAAGCGAGACATGGAATTAGTTGTTTCAGCTTGTTCTTCAGCTTCCCCAGAAAAATGAATAGATAAATCTGGGTAGCGACTTTCTAGATCAGGAATTAATGACGATTGTAATTCTGATACCAGTTCATTTGAAGAAATAATATCTTTATCTACTCGAGCACTGACATACACGGCAGGTAGCCCAGAAATACGCGTTATAGTATTTTGTTGATATTCAGATGTTATATTGGCAACTAACGATAAAGGTACGACTTGTCCATTGTTTAAACGAATGTTTGCGTTGATGACATCACTTGCCGTTTGGCGTTCATTTTCAGGGTAGCGAATTCTTACTTTTACTTCATCTTTACCGCGTTGATAACGTTGTACTACCTCACCACCAAATGCTTGTAGTACTTGCTGTGAAAGCTCTGCCGTTGTTAAGCCAAGGGCGAGTCCTTGTTCAGTAACTTCAAACTTAAGTTGTGCTTGTCCTGAATCAAAATTATCGTCGATACCACTAACACCAGCGACTTTAGATATTGCTTGTTTTATTTCTTGTCCTGCCGCGCTTAAGGTGTTGGTATCCCATGCTTTTAATTCTACTTTGAAGTTATCTCTACCACCAAAACCTGAGCTGATATCAAGTTTGCGTACCCCTTCTGGGGTTTTGGTTATCAATTTCCATTCTCGGACAAAGTCATTCAGACTATAGGGTGATAATTCATCTAATTCTACAACTATCGCTCCTGAAAGATCACTCTCTGCAATAACCTCGATCGTTGCAATAGCGCTGCCGTCACGACCATGATCTGCCATGAGTTTTTGATCTGCTTTTTGAGCTGCTTGTTCTATTATGAGTAAGTTTTTATTGGTTTGACCAAAGCTCGCATCATTTTGCATTGATATTGTTGCTTCAATAACGCTACCCGGAATGTCAGGGAAGAAAGCCATTCGAACAGTGCCATTTTGGGGCATACCAATAACCAAAATAAAAATGGCAATAAAAATACACATCACAGCATAACGAAAACTGATTGACCATTTGATTGCAGGCGTGTAAATACGATCACTAAACCATTGTAATCCTTTATCTGCACCTGCTTGAATATTGGGCCAGATATTAGCCCAGCCTGATTTAGGTTTTCTGTGAGTATCTAAATGGGCTAAATGCGCAGGTAAAACTAGTTTAGACTCTACAACTGAAAGCAATAAACAGATAGTCACAATGACAGCAAACTGTGCGTAAATCTGTCCCATGCCCCCGTCAACATTCGCTAAAGCAACAAAAGTCACTACGGTTGTTAATACGCCAAAAATAGTGGGCACAGCGACACGTTGGGTACCTAAAATAGTGTTTTTTAGGGTATCTCCCCGTTCTTTTCTTGTGGTATAAACGCTTTCTCCCACCACAACAGCATCATCAACAACTATACCTAGCGCCAGTATAAAACCGAACGTTGTCATTTCATTAATGGTCATGCCAGTAAAGCTATCGGTCATGAAAAATAGCGTACCGCAAAATATAAACGGTAAACCAGCGGTCACCCAAAAGGCAACGCGCAAATTTAAAAATAACGCTAAGACAATAAATACAAGGGCTATACCTGAGAGTGCATTTTTAACGAGTAAGGCTAAACGATCCCGTATTAATATGCCGCCATCATTCCATGTTTCCATTGAAACAGTATCGGGTAATAAGGCACTGGTTTGCCATTGTTTGACAATATTATCTGCTTGCTCAACAATTTTTAGTACATCGCCATATTCATCTACTTTTATTTCAACACCGATGCCGGGCATGCCGTTATAACGTCCAACTACAAAAAGATCATCAGCAAAACTGTCTTTCACATCAGCAACATCACCGAGTAAAATACGAGTGCCATCTTCAAGTGTCACTAATGGGATATTATCAAATTCTTTTTGACTGTAGGCTTGTTCAGCTACTTTTAAATTAACCACTTTGTCAGCATTACGTAAACTGGTTGAGATAGCCGATGAAGACTCATTGTTTACAATGGTGGCAATATCATTAAAAGTTAACCCATAGGTTTGTAGCTTTTGTTCATTCAGCTCGATAGATATCATCGGCTCAGCTTTACCATTTATGGTGACATTTGAAATTGCAGCTTGCGCTAATAGATCTACTTTTAAACGCTCTGCTATTGCTTGTAAAGCTGTGCGATTCGTTTCACCAAAAATTTTGATGGAATAGGCGTGTGTAAGTCGAGTTTCTTTGGCAATAACAGCGTTTTCAGCATCTGCTGGAAAACTATAAATAGCATCAACTTTGGCATTGATATCGCGTAGTAAAATATCTAAGTCATAGTTAGATAACCCTTCAACAACAACGTTACTACCACTGGCCGTTGAAGTAGAGGTAATACGTTTTATGCCTTGTACGGTAGCTAGCGCTTCTTCTATTTTAATCGCAATGCCTTCTTCAGAAAGCTTGGCGTCGCCACTATCGTATGTCATCGAAATGCTAATTGAGTCAGAGGCTCTTGGAGGAAAAGCTTCTTTTCTTAATTGATTAAATGACATCAATCCAAGAAAAATAATTGAGAGCATTAATAAGTTTGCTGCAACAGAATTACCTGCAAACCATGCAATTATGCCCCGCTGCTCATGAGGAGAGATCATTAAATAGTCTCCTCTGTTTTAGTTTCAACTTTCATATTCAATAAATAGCTAGCTAATGGGCGATTGACAATTTTTGCCTGTGTTAACTGCTCAATAGGCTGTACATAAACGAACTTATCGTGAGAAAACATAACGTGAACGGGGAGATGAACTAGCAAATTATCATCGCTGACTTGCCACACAGTATTGTTGTTGATTAACGCTGATGCGGGTAGCTTCCATAATGCCTCAACGGCTTTACCGCTAATTGATGCCTTGATAAAAGTGCCAGGGAATAAAGGTTGGGGGCTCTCTATTGGGCGTTCTACTGATGCAATTAATGCTCGTTGACGATTGTTGCTACCAATATGTTGTTCAAAGCGATTAACGTTAGCTGACCATGTGTTACCGGTTGATTCTTCGCTAAGCTCCACCTTAATGTCACGTAATAGAGCACTATCACTTGGCAGTAACTGCCATTGTTGATTAGACAGTGGTAATGACACTTCAAACAAACTGATATCGTATAGCTGGGCAAGGGCAGTGCCTGCCTGAATATTACTTCCTATTTGTATATCTTTAGAAACAACTAAGGCATCAAAAGGAGCTAATAATTTTGTTTGTGCTAAGTCATATTCAGCTTTTGCAACTGTAGCATTAGCCATTGCAACGTTGGCTTTAGCTACTGCTAATTGTGGCTTACGCAGTACGAGAGCAGATGCTTGCTCAGTGGCTAACGTTGATTGTGACCATTCTTGTTTAGCTTGTTCACTGTTAAGCTCTTCTTGTGCTAAGGCTAACTTTGCATCCGCTAAGGTTACTAATGCATTGGCTAAACTCTGTTGATAAGCAATAGCTTCAATTTCTAATAAAACATCACCTTTTTTAAAGGTATTACCTGTTAACAGTTTAGGAGACATGTAGACAATATGGCCACTAACTTGCGAGGTGATAGCAAGTTGATTTCTTGAGGTGACTTCTCCATAGGCTGTTATTTTTGCCTGTTTTGATACGGGAGAAACCTGTGTAACTGAAACAATGGGGTGCGTTGTTTTAGCGGCTGGTGGAGGCATTTTCTTTTGATCGGCTAATAAAATGCTATTAACACTAATCGCTACAAAAATACTGGCAAAGCCTGCAATAGTGATAATTGTTTTTTTGGTAAAAACAGCCATGATTTAAACTCCTAAACCTAGTGCAAGTCCCAGTGAAATACGATTATTTAATTTTTCGTATTTCAATTGGGTTACTTGTGTTTGTAATGAAAATGTTTGTTGTTGAATATTTAATAGATCAATTAATGACACCGTGCCTTGGCGATAACGGGAGGTATAAATGTTTTCACTTTGTTTAGCGCTTATTAAGGCCGATTCTATTAACGCTAAACGTTGGCTAATACTCTGTTCTTGAGCAATTGTTTTATCAACCTCATTTACCGCAAGAAGTAATGTTTCTTGAAAACCCCAATAGCTTTTTTCAGCGGCCAATTTAGCTATTTCTACTTCACTGGTTAATTTTCCTGCATTAAAAAGTGGTGCAGATAATTGTCCTAATAATTGCCATGCACTACTGCCAAAAAGAGCGTCATGTAAATTAGCATCACTATTGGTTATCGAAGCATTCAATGAAAGGCTAGGTAATAATGCTTTATAAGCAACTTTATGTTGATACTGGCTAGCAATGATACCTTGATAAGCTTGTTGTAAATCAGGGCGTCTACCTAAATTTTGCTTTTCTATATTAGCTAAAGGCAACAATACCTCGGGAAAAACCTGACGATAAGTGAGCTGGTTTTCAGTAACCCCGGTGAGTAATGTTAAATCTCTAAGTGCTTGTTGATACTGCGCCTGATAATCAACTAACGTCGCTTGGCTACTTTGTGTTGATGATTTTGCGGTATCAAGTTCGTTTAATTCGATTAATCCTTTACGGTAGCGGTCGATGATAACTTGCTCGTTAGTTTTATAGGTGGCTACTCGTTCTGCTTCAATCGCGATAAGTTGCGCAAATTGTACCAAACCCAAGTAGGCTTTCATTACGTTGGCCACCAATAAATCTTTAGCACCTTGATAGGCATAAGCACTGGCGACAGCATTGGCTTTTTCTGCCTGTGAAGCATCGGCGAGTTGTTGCCAAATATCTAGCGTCCAAGCAACATTAATACTCGAATTATAAATGGCTTTATTTGATTCAGATTTATCTGCATTGAGACCGCCTGTAATACTTGGCCATTGTGCTGAAGATGTCACTTTTAGCTGTTGCTCTGCCGTTTTTAATGTAATTAATGTTTGCTGTAAACTGGGGTTATTCTCCAGTGCAATGGCAATTAATACATTCGCCTCATCAATATTAAGCAACTGCAATAAGGATATTGTAGGTCGTTGGTAATCGGTCTTAATATTGGTAAGTGTTATATTCTGTAGATTTTCTTTAGCTTGCTGATCAAAATGAACATCATCAAAAGAGGAACAAGCACTTAAAAGACAGCAACTAAGTACACTAAAAAAATATGGTAAAAACTTCACGATTAACCCCAAATATCAAACTGTATTTAAAGGATACGTAGTTGTTGGTTAAGTGAAGGTTAAGAATGAACAATAGATTGAATATATTTATTCTAATATGAAAAACTGTTCTCTTATTGATAACAATAGAGACAACCTATAAGCGCTCAATCATTATTTTTGTACCATTGAAAAAGGAATTAATTGGCTTATGAGCTAAGTATTATGGCTAGGGGGTTTATGGTTGTTTTTTTGAACAGTGAACATGATGCAAATCAAGCTTTATTGTGAAGAAATAGTGTTCATGCTTGACGGTAAGGCACATATTTAATAGGCTGAAAGCATGTTCCCTATGTAGTTGAGAGCAATATGAAATTTCTTTTGATAACCTTGAGTTTGATTCCTTTCGTAGTTATTGCTGATATTAATAAACCGACTGTAGATTTAGCAGATCTTAGTTTTGATGAATTGATGCAGGTAAATATTACCTCAGTAAGTAAAAAAAGCGAAAAGCTATCTGAAGCTATTGCAGCCGTGTATGTCGTTACCCGAAATGAAATACGCCGCTCTGGCGCTACCTCTATTCCTGAAGCTTTACGCCTTGTCCCCGGTGTTGATGTAGCACAAATAGATCCTAACAAATGGGCTATTGGCATAAGAGGCTTTAATGGCCGTTTTTCTAGTAAACTATTGGTGATGATTGATGGGCGTAGTGTTTATACGCCAACTTTTTCTGGCGTTTACTGGGAAAATCAAGATTATCTGATGGAAGATATTGAGCGTATTGAAGTGATTAGAGGGCCAGGGGCAACCTTATGGGGAGCTAATGCGGTTAATGGCATTATAAATGTGATTACCCGTGATACCAAAAATACGCAAGGGGGGGTTGCTTCTTTTGCAAAAGGTAATGAATTAAAAGGGTTAGCTGAACTTCGTTACGGTGGAGAGTTAAGCGAAAAAGCAAATTATCGAATATATGCTAAAACAAAACAAATTGATGAAGGTGTTAGCACAAAGAGAAAAGTACAGGACAATGATGGGGAATATTTTCAGCTAGGGTTTCGTGCTGATTGGCAACGTAGTGATGACCAATGGTTTACTTTTTTGGCAGATACCTATAAAAATGAATTATCTCAAGTACATAATGTTCCTGACCTAACTGGTTTTTACACTGTAACTGAGGGAGAAATTGACAATAAAGGTACTACGTTCGGTTTTCGTTGGAACCAACTAACAGGTTTAAACTCAGAGTTTACGGTTAATGTAAACTATGATTACTCAGATCGTAAAGAGCTTAAGTTTAGTGAAAAACGAGATACATTTGATTTAGACTTCCAGCATAAAGTAATGCCCATTGATAACCATGAAATAGTTTGGGGGGCAGGCTATCGGTTAAGCTATAACGAATTTTTTTCTGGTCAGTTAATCTCAGTTGAAGAGGTTGATGAAAGAATAGAAATTTGGAATGTTTTTGTTCAAGATGAAATTAGCTTTCCAGAGGTAGATTTTACCTTAGCTGTAGGGACTAAAATTGAAGGAAATAGCTATACTGATACCGAATTACAACCCAGTTTACGTGCCCGGTGGGTACCTAGTGAGAAATTCACTTGGTGGTGGGCTATTTCTCGGGCTTCACGTACACCATCGCGTCATGAAAATAGTAGCTTTACTAATGTCGAGGTTATACCTGCTTTTGAACTTCCTATGGATCCAACTATTCCGTTTCCTACGCTTATTCAATTGCAAGGTCAGGAATCTTATGAACCAGAACAAGTTGATACCTACGAATCGGGAATACGTTGGATACCTACCGATAAATTAGCCTTAGATATAAGTTTTTTTTATAATAATTACTCAAATCTTCGTAGCTATACTATAGGCACTCCAGGGGTAGAATTAGCTAATGGGCAACCTCTGTTCGTTGTGCCTTTAATGTTAGAAAATAATATAACGGGTACAACAAAAGGGACTGAGATATTACTTACTTGGCAAGCAAATGATAAAGCTAAGTTTAAATTTAGTTATAGTTTTTTAGATGAAAATTTAAAAGATACTCAAAATAATGCCTTTAATGACTCTCTAGTTTCATTGGTGCAAGACCGCTCTCCAAATAACCAAGCTTCGTTATGGGGAAGTTTTGATTTATCTTCTGATGTAGAGCTTGATGTTCGTCTATTTTATGTTGATGAACGTCCTTTTCAATTTGAGAATACAGAGCCTGTTAGAAGTAATCTAAATGCCGATATTAGACTTGCGTGGCACCTCAATAATGCCGTTGAATTGTCGCTAGTAGGACGAAATTTATTATACTCTTCACGACAAGAGTTCATTATAGAAACTTGGCCTGAACCTTCTGAAATAGAACGTAGCATTTTTGCTAAAATTAAGTTGGAGTGGTAAAGAAAAGACTAGTCTCACAGAATTGTTATAGTGAACTTTGGAATGATTTTATCATTGATAAAACAAACATTTTCAATGTTCCTAGGCTTACAAAAATAACTATGATACAAATCAACACTATCTCGAAGATACATTGATTAAGGTTGACCGTTATTTAACATAATCGTATGTTAAATAAAATAAATTAGATTTACCTAATGTTAAGAAAATAATAAATATAGTGGGTTAGCGTAGTATGAAATTTCCTTTAGCGGTGCTTGGTTTTATTCCCTTTATTGTTATTGCTGATATCAATAATACATCACCAGAATTGACAGAGCTTAGTTTTGATGAACTGATGCAAGTAAATATCACCTCGGTGAGTAAAAAAAGTGAAAAACTGTCGGAAGCCAGTGCTGCTGTTTACGTCGTAACTCGAAACGAAATACGCCGCTCTGGCGCTACTTCTATTCCTGAAGCATTACGTTTGGTGCCGGGTGTTGATGTGGCACAGATAGATCCTAATAAATGGGCTATAGGAATCAGAGGTTTTAATGGTCGATTCTCTAATAAATTATTAGTGATGGTTGATGGGCGTAGTGTTTATACGCCTACTTTTTCTGGTGTCTACTGGGAAAATCAAGATTACCCAATGAATGATATTGAGCGTATTGAAGTAATTAGAGGTCCTGGAGCAACTTTATGGGGGGCTAATGCGGTTAATGGTATTATTAATATCATTACTCGCGATACCAATCAAACACAGGGTACTGTAGCCTCCTTCGCATCAGGAAATGAATTAAAGGGATTAGCAGAGTTTCGTTATGGAGCAGAAATATCTAAAGAAGCAAGCTACCGAGTTTATGCTAAGGCACGTCATGTTGATAACGGGTTGAGTACAGAGCGTGAGCAACAGGAAAATGAAGGTAAGTATCTTCAATTAGGGTTCCGTGCTGATTGGCAACGAACGAGTGGCCAGTGGTTTACCTTTTTAGGGGATACGTATAAAAATGAGACATCACAGCTTCATAATATACCTAATTTTCCGTATTTTGATGGGATATCAGGGGTAACCGATGGAGAGGTTAAGAACAAAGGAACAAAGCTTGGCTTTCGCTGGAGCCAATTGACGGGGCTAGATTCAGAGTTCAATATTAATCTAAATTATGATTATTATGATCGTCAAGAATTTAAATTTAGTGATAAACGTGATACTTATGATATAGATTTTCAGCACAAAATGATCCCTTCTGATAATCATGAATTGATTTGGGGAGGGGGCTACCGTATTAGTGATAACGAACTTACTTCAGGTCTTTTACTTGCAGTTGATGAAGCAGATGAAACAACAACCATTTGGAATCTATTTATTCAGGATGAAATCAACTTTCCAACATTAGATTATACCGTGATAGTAGGTGCTAAAATTGAAGGTAATAGCTATAGCGGTAAGGAAATTCAGCCCAGTTTACGCGGCAGTTGGGTACCTAATGAACACTTTACTTGGTGGTGGGCTGCCTCTCGAGCAACTCGCACACCATCCCGTGGTGAAACAAGTTCCAACATTAATGCTGGTGTTTCAGCTGCTTTTGAACTAGATCCCAATAACCCACTACCCACAATACTTCGAGTGGAAGGCCAGAGTTCCTTTAAAGCAGAGCAAGTTGATACGTATGAATCAGGGTTACGTTGGATGCCTGCTGATGGGTGGGCATTTGATCTAAGTCTTTATTATAACAACTATACAAATTTACGGAGTTATACTATTGGGTCACCCTCCATGCAAGTTGTGGATTCTCAACCAATCATAGTACTACCATTATTGCTTAATAATAATATGAAAGGTAGAAGCAAAGGAGGGGAGTTATTAGTTACTTGGCAGGCAAGCCATAATACTAACTTTAGATTTAGTTATAGTTTTTTAGATGATACTTTAAAAGACTCTCAAAATAATTACTTCACAGAATCTCTTATTACCTTAGGAGAAGATAGAACTCCGCGGAATCAAGCATCGATATGGGGAAGCTTTGATTTAGGGCCTCAAGTTGAACTTGATTTCCGCCTGTTTTATGTAGATAAACGACCTTATGAATATCCACAACTCAAGTCGGTGGATAGTAACTTTAATGCTGACTTTAGACTTGCATGGAATCTAAACGATACCGTTGAATTATCATTAGCTGGCCGTAATTTACTCTATTCTTCACGGCAAGAATTTGTAATAGAAACATGGCCTGAGCCTTCGCAGATTGAGCGTAGTCTTTTTGTTAAAGTTAAATTTGAGTGGTAACAAATTTTGTATCTCATTAAGCCAAACATAAAGATTACACTAAACTTACTTGCCCTTATTTGCTTTGTTACTTTTATCAGTAATAACGTTTTTGCAAGAGAGCAAACCTTGGGTAGTCTCAAGGCTGCCTATGTCTATAATATTGCTAAATTTACCCGTTGGCCAGAATCCGTTTTAAGCCCGGATAAAAGTCCATTTAAGCTTTGTGTATATGGTAATGATGATACGATTACACAATTAAAGTTATTAGCTAACCGTAGTCTTCAAAACCATACAATATTGGTTAAAACAATAACTAATGAGACGGCCCTTAATGATTGTCATATTTTGTATGTTAGTGCTCAGGAAAGTCGAAGATTTGGTTACTTATTGTCTTTAATCAAACAAAAAACGGTACTCACTATCAGTAGTGATGATGACTTTTTACGCTTTGGTGGTTTGATTAACCTTACTGAATTAGATAAACGCTTGCAGTTTGAAGTGAATATGGAGCAATTAGCAGACTCAAAACTGACATTTAGCTCTAAGTTATTATCATTAGGCAAGCTAATTGGAAAGGCGAGGTGATTTCTTCTATGAAAATTAAAAATTTATCATTACGTAGCCAATTAACGTCAATTGGATTGATTTCTGGTTCTTTGGTGGCATTTGCTGTGGTTACCCTGTTGGCTATCATTCAATATAATTATACTAATGAGAATATTAACAAGCAGCTTACAGCTCTTTCGCAACTTATTGCGAATCAAAGTACAGCTTCTGTGAGCTTTGTCGATCGTGAAGCAATACAAGAAACATTAAATAGTTTACAAGTTATTCCTGAAATAGGCATGGCTCAGATATACAACCTAAAAGGAGAGTTATTGGCTGAATATTTAAAGCCAATGATAAAATATCCTCTGGATAGAGAAAAGTTAAAGCCTGAGAATTTAATGTTTCATAAAGTTAACTTGGAAGATGATTTATTCTATGTAAATAAAATCGTAGTACAAGATACGGAACTTGGTTATGTTTTGTTAATGAATGATCGAGGCTTGTTACAAGAGCGATTATTTTTACAATGGTTAGTGGCACCGTTTTTTATCTTAGCTGGCACATTACTCGCTTATGTTTTTTCTACCCGAATGCAACGTGCAATCTCTAATCCTATTTTAAAGTTAACAAATGTAATGGATCAGGTTACACGTGAAAAAAACTATCAAATACGTTTAGAAGAAGAACGCACGGATGAAATAGGCTCACTCATTTCTGGCTTTAATATGATGCTAGAACAAGTTGAAGTACGTGATAAAAAATTAGCTAAACATCGTGATAATTTAGAGTCTGAAGTTGTTAAGCGTACAAAAGAGTTAGTACAGGCGAAGGAAAATGCAGAAGCCGCAAGCAAAGCTAAAAGTGAATTTTTAGCAACTATGAGTCATGAAATTAGAACACCAATGAATGGTGTTTTAGGTATGACTGAATTGCTGATTGATACTCCTTTAAATCTGTCTCTTATACACATCTGACGCTGCCGACGAAGAGGATAGTGTAGA
>OJGT01000127.1_pt1 | contig 15254 bp, 18 predicted proteins | sample 1595031 | NCBI WGS metagenome assembly OJGT01 (sample SAMN05416857, study PRJEB24817) | seawater metagenome | isolation source: Sea water | place: Canada:Atlantic | collected 2013-11 | reverse complement strand
GAGATCTACACTATCCTCTTCGTCGGCAGCGTCAGATGTGTATAAGAGACAGGGACATACGTTAGTTTTTACTATTTTTACCGTTATTCTTTGTTATGGGACATATGTCCATTGACTTTGTACTCAATTGATAAATAAGAGATTTTATGAGAGATAAATTAATAGCAATCATTTTGCTTATTATTATGTGTTTAAACTTTTTTGACGTACTAACAGACATTTCTTTAGGGGTTCCAATATGGCATGTATTATCAGAAAGTCTCATTGTCATTGTATCTGGAATTGGCGCATTATTTTTATTCAATGATATTTCTAAACGCACTTCTGATATATCAAGGCTACGACAAGAGTTGATAATATCTGATGATAAATTGAGAAATATTTCTGATGAGATGAAAAATGCTCGTCATGAATACAGTGCCGTTATCCACAGCCAATTCACCCAATGGTCATTAACGCCAAGTGAGCAAGATGTAGCGATGTTACTATTAAAGGGTTTAAGCTTTAAAGAAATGAGTGCAGTACGAAACACCAAAGAAAAAACAGTTCGTCAACAAGCTTCTGTTATTTACAGTAAAGCCAATGTCGAAGGAAGACATGAATTCGCAGCATGGTTTCTAGAAGATTTTATGTAACAAGAATAAAACTAAATAGAATTATTTATCTTTTGCTACATCAATTTACTTAAATTTAAGTAAATTGGTCATGCAGCTATTTAACCATAACGGATAACAACATTTATTATAGGTTACGAAGTTTCCTGAAATGGCATATAGGCTAAAGCTGTTTGATAGGCTTCAGTCATACGCTCTTTATCGTTATATACTCGTTCAATTACTGCAATCCCTCTAGTTAATACAACAAGGTAACGGGCTGTAGCTTGAGCATCGCCACTAAATTGTTTATCTTTGATCGCTTGCTCTAATCGTTTTTTCATTATGTTTTCTAATCCATCTAGAAAACAAGTGAGACATAAATGAATGTCTGGACATTTTTGTGAAGCTTCCATAATCGCGCGAGTGCTAAAGCACCCTTTTACTTCTTTGTCACTGCATAAGCGCTCTACCAAACTACTGAGTAGCTGGCTAAAAGCTTTTTTAGCATCAGGGTTTTGCAGTTCGTTCTCAATAAAAGTTAAAAACTTCTCGGTATAGTGACTAAATGCTTTAAGAAAAAGAACATTTTTACTTTGGTAAGCGTTATATAAACTGCCACGTTGAACACCTGACTCTGCTGCTAAATCAAGCATAGTAGTAGCATTAAAGCCCTTTTTTGAAAATACATTAACTGCGGCATCTAACACTTCATCTTCATTGAACCTACGTGTACCAACCATAATTCTCTACTTATTTACACTTATGAATATTCTAATCTTTGCGTATTCTAACTTATTCTTGACATCGCTGTCATCTTTGACATACTTGTCAATATTGACACAAGTGTCAAAATTAAAATAAGAGGACTATTTACATGCCATCATTAGATTTATATTACTGGACTACACCCAATGGTCATAAGATAACTATTTTATTAGAAGAAGCAGGCCTACCGTACAACTTGCATCCTATTAATATTAATAAAGGTGAGCAACTAACGCCTGAATTTCTCTCTATTAGTCCTAACAACCGCATTCCAGCCCTTGTAGATCCTTCTCCAAATGACGAAGACAAATCTTTATCACTTTTTGAATCAGGTGCTATTTTGGAATATTTAGCTGATAAAACAGGGTTGTTTCTACCCACATCAGGCGCAAAACGTTATAACGTATTACAGTGGTTATATTGGCAAATGGGTGGACTGGGGCCTATGGCGGGTCAAAATCACCATTTTTCACATTACGCTCCAGAAAAAATTCCCTATGCAGTTAATCGTTATGTGAATGAAACATCGCGTTTATATTCCGTATTAGATAAACAATTATCTGAAAAGCTATTTATTACTGGAGAGTATTCAATTGCTGACATAGCCAGTTACCCTTGGATTCGCTCATATGAAAAGCAAGGTCAGAATCTTGATAACTTTCCTAATGTTAAATCATGGTTCGAACGCATTTCTGCTCGCCCTGCGGTTATTAAGGCTTATGAAAAGGCGGAAACTATTAATAGTAGTGCTTCAGTGACTGAGGCAGGTAAAGCCATTTTATTTGGACAAAAATCTTAAATTCACTTATAGACCCAAAACACTCCATCAACCTTAAGGAAATATTATGACAATTACACTTTTTGAATTAGCAGGCGCAGATCGTAACATTCGCTTTGCTCCCCATTGCTGGAAGTCTAAACTAGCTTTAGTACATAAACAGTTAAGTTATAAAACTGAACCCGTTTGGTTTACAGAAAAAGACAAGTTTGCTTTTGCCGAACAGCCTTTATTACCTGTTATTACAGATGGCGAACAAATCATTAGTGATTCATGGAAAATAGCTGAGTACTTGGAAGATAATTATGCTGATAAACCACGTTTATTTGCCAATGAAGAAGCTAAAGCAAAAGCTGAGGCATTTCACCAATGGCTATCAACTGTTTTATCTAAACATATACCGGGGATTCTGATTTTAGATCTTTATAACGTCATAGCAGATCAAGATAAAGACTATTTTCGTACTAGCAGAGAAGAGCGTATCGGCACAACCTTAGAAGCATTTGCGGCAACACCAGAGAAACATATCAAAGGTTTACAAGCTGAGTTGTCAACGGTAAGAGAGTTATTAGCGGATCAAGATTATTTAGGTGGTGATAAACCTGATTATAGAGACATTTGCTTATTAGGTACCTTTTTGTGGATTGCGACTTCTGGAACGCCAGAATTTTTAGAAAAAGATGATATTGTTTATTCTTGGTACCAGCGTGTATTGAACGATTACAGTGAAGTGATTCCAAAATCAGTCATGGTTTAACGGCTATTACTTACAGTAATAAATATTATAGGAAACCCTGTTAATGTATAAAGTAACAGGGTCTCTTTAACCTAAATAACCTGAACTCGGTTTAATAGGCTATTGGCTAGTATAACCTGTCATATTTGCTGGAGATAAAATATCAGCGATTTGTTCTTCATCAAGTAAGCCTTTTAACCTAATTAGTTCAACAATACCCTGACCTGTTGCTAAGGCCTCTTTTGCTAAAGCAGTAGCAACTTCATAACCTAAAACAGGAACTACAGCAGTAACTACACCAATGCTTTTCTCAACATAATGATTACATTGTTGCTCATTTGCTTCTATTCCAATAACACAGTTTTTACGCAGCGTTACACTAGCATTTATCAACATATGAATTGATTCGAGCATAGCTTGAGCAATCACAGGTTCCATAACATTAAGTTGTAATTGACCTGCCTCTGAAGCAAGGGTAATAGTTAAATCATTGCCAATCACTTTGTAACAAACCTGATTAACTACTTCAGGAATTACTGGATTAACCTTACCAGGCATAATGGATGAACCCGGTTGCATTGCTGGCAAGTTTATTTCATCAAACCCTGCTCTTGGTCCAGATGATAGTAAACGTAGATCATTACATATTTTAGATAGCTTAACTGCTAATGACTTTACTACCGCTGAATAAATAACAAAACCTTGAGTACTTTGGGTAGCCTCAACTAAATCTTCAGCTAAATGTAGTTCTTCTATTTCAGATACTTCACGTAAATACTTAATGACTTTTTGTGAATAACCTTTAGGAGTGTTTAAACCCGTACCAATTGCTGTTCCACCCATATTAATGCCATACAATGCTTGTCGCCCAATGGTTAAGCTGGAAACTTCACTATCAATAGAACGAGCAAAAGAATGAAATTCTTGCCCTAACGTCATGGGAACAGCATCTTGTAACTGAGTTCTTCCCATTTTTATTATGTGCTTAAATTGCATAGCCTTTTGTTCAAATGCTTTAGTCAAAAGAACTAGTTCATCACACAAATATTTACTGGCATGGAGCATCGCTAAGTGTAAAGCCGTTGGATAAGCATCGTTTGTCGATTGTGAGGCATTAACATGGTTATTAGGATGACAATGTTGATAATCACCTCGTTGATATCCCATTATTTCCAACGCTCGATTTGCAATGACTTCATTGGCATTCATATTGGTTGAAGTACCTGCGCCCCCTTGTATCATGTCGAGAGTAAATTGCTGATGAAGTTTTCCTTTTAATAATTCATCGCAAGCAATACAAATGCTATCTCTTTGCTGAAGCGTAATAACGCCACAGTCAGCATTAGCCATAGCCGCTGCTTTTTTAACTTGAGCAAAAGCAAAAATCAATTCAGGATAACGATGTAACGGTTCGCCACTGATATAAAAGTTATCTTGCGCCCGTAATGTCTGAATACCAAAATAGGCGTAATCGGGTACTTCACGGTCACCAAGTAAATCATGTTCTGTACGAGTTTTACCACTGGCCAATTCTAAGATATCAACTTTGGCACTCGATTTAGTTGGGTTTAACTGAGTTAATAATTGCTTTAAAAGACTTTCTGTAATTTTAACTTTGAACTGTGGCCTAGCATCTAATAACGAAGTTAGTTGTGTTGCTGAAATTTGATAGATAACAACCGCGGTATGACATTTTGCAGTTGTAGTGTGATATGACTCTTCAACCAGTAAGCCTTCCGAAATAAAATCTCCTCGGCTAAAGGTTATTAGTGTTTTATGCTCGTGATGACCTGCTTTTCTTGATATATCAATACTTCCAGAACTAATTACGGCGAAGCTATCACGTGCCTGCCCTTCATGATGAAGGGTTTCACCTACAGAATATTGTTTTTTAGTCATCAAAGAAGCCAGTGCATTTATATCCTCTTTTTGAGCTTTTTTAAATGCCTGACAACTCGTTAAAAGTACTATGAGTTCTTCCATTTCTACTCCGTATGCCATTTTCAGGTAGTTGAATGACTATATCATCAAATATCGTTAATTAATTAGCACAATATAGTCTGTAATTTATTATATTCCTATTGATACCAAACACTAATAACTATAGTTGATGGAAACCATGAGCCGCCACTTTGAGATTGTGTAATGTTTGTGATTTCAATATCTGGTTTTGATGCTAACCAAAGATTCACTTCAGCTTCTAATCCACAATCTGATGAAGATTCCGAATGAGGTAGGAAACCTCGTTTAGATCTAATAATTTTAGTAAATATTTTCACTTTCATTTTGTTATACCTTCCTTGCTAATTTAATTGAATGATACATTTTTATTCTTTTTTAGTAAGCATAAATGGATCAACAATAAGATTTTTAAAGCTTTTCTGTTAAATACGTAATCACTTTATTCTATATCATGATCATATATTGCATTACATAGTATTTTATTTAGCGGTTATACTGTTAAGTGTAATAAAAAAACGCAGGAGCATTACTATGCAGATGGACAAAAGAGAACACCCTCGTTATATCCCTTTGGATCTAAACGCCGCAATTACAATTTCGCCTCCACCGCCAAAAGAGAGGATTTATCTAGAGGGCACCGTAATCGACATGAGTCAAAATGGAATTAAAATTAAATTACACTCCACTATGCCAAACAACATTCCAACCAGTAAAATTCTCATCAATATTATTATGCCTCAATCAGGTTTGCCCGTTAAAATCCGAGGCTCTATTCGCCACATTACCGATGAATCAGAGTGCGGTATTAACTATAATGATGATCACAATGAAGATGACTTACAAGATTTGCTCTTTGAATGTATTAAAGTACACTAATTAATGTAATTATCCCCCCTTAACCTGTGGTGAATTAAAATTATTGTGATGTTTTCTTTTGTCTTATTTTACATCAATATAATCAATAAATAGTTAGGTTAAACTATTGCCATATGGCCTCTCATTATTATTAAATCATCGAGACCAACAGTCCCAAATTTTTATACAAACAATTATTGGTGAATACAGTGACAAAGTCTTTAAAACCGGATTATTTTTCAAGTAAAAATAAGATGAGTTATGCTCTCGTATTTTTTGCAAGCTTAGTGATTTTCTTTATCTCACAAATTATCCAGTTCTACCTCAATGCTTATGACTTTACCTCTATGTATATTTCATTTTGTGCGGGCTTTATTCTATTTATTCCTCTTGTAAGCTTGGTACTCCATCCCCTTATTCTCAATAGGGAAGGTAAACGAGAAACCTTTCACTTTAGTCAGTTACTCTCAAATATTGGTTTAGTGTGCGTGATTCAATTTCTATGCTTTCTCATTTGGATTACCGATGCAATTGCTTTGTATAGTTTATATGTGGATCAAAACTCATTTCTTGCTAAAGCATTTAATATTCAAACACAGGTTAAAGGGGATATGACTTTTGAGTTTTATTGCTTTAATTTTGCACTTGCTTGGGTATTTTCATTTTTGTCTATGGTAGTTGGTATTCTACCTTGCTTGATTGCCCGCTTGGATAATTTAGGCGTTGTGGGTAATTTTGTAACTTCGCTTTCATTTGCAAAAAAGCATAAAGCTATGCTGTGCTTGTATGCCTTACTCATTTCTAGTTCAGTACTGGTATCATTACTTTATGCTAAATACCTATTTCTTGTGCTTTTTCCTGTCATATTGGTTTGGATATTCACTCAGTTAAATAAAGCCTATTTATTATTACCCACGGTTAAGAAATAGTTTAAATATTCAGCAAAATCATACGCATTTACCGATTAAAAACATTGTGTTTTAATTTAGTTTGGTAAATGCGTTTATCAATTTAAAAACCTTCTAAAACAATTTTTCCAATCGACTTACCCGATTCAATTTCTTTATGAGCTGCTCTTAAATTTTCAGCATTAATTGTCCCTAAGTTTTTACCAAAGGTTGTTTGGATAATGCCTTGGTCGATCAATGCTGAAATGTTATTAAGAAGATAGTGCTGTTCTATCATATCTTTCACATTAAACATTGAACGCGTGAACATAAACTCCCAATGTAATGATAAACACTTTGGCTTTAGCTTAGTAATATCAACAGATTTAGGATCATCAATTAGCGCTATTTTTCCCATAGGGGCTAACAACTCTACGTAACTATCTAGGTAGGAGTCAGTATGCGTTAAGCTCGCAACATGAGTAACCTGCCCTATATTTAACTGCTCAATTTGTGCTTGTAATGGTTTAGAGTGATCAATCACAAAATCAGCACCTAAACTTTTCACCCATTTAGCAGAACTTTCACGAGAGGCGGTACCAATAACTGTTGCACCAGTTAGAGAACTCGCTAATTGAACTAAAATAGAACCAACACCGCCGGCTGCACCAACGATTAAAATCACATCGCTTGATTTTTCTTTTGTCTCAGGATTTTGTTTTGTAATAGCTAAGCGCTCAAACAACAATTCCCAAGCGGTAATAGCGGTTAAAGGCAACGCGGCAGCTTCGCTGTCAGATAAACTTTTTGGCTTATTACCAACAATGCGCTCATCAACTAGTTGAAATTCAGCATTACTCCCCTGACGATTCAAATCACCAGCATAAAACACCTTATCACCGGGTTTAAACTGACTAACCAACTCACCCGTAGCAACAACTTCTCCTACGGCATCCCACCCAAGAACTTTGTATTCATCATTAGCTGGATTAACATTTTGACGAATTTTACAATCAACAGGGTTCACGGCAATCGACATGATTTTTACTAATAAATCTCTTCCTGATGCTGTAGGTTGTGGTAACTCAATATCAACTAACGATAACGATTCACTTATAGGTAATGACTGTGTATAACCAATTGCTTTCATAAGAATTCTCCATAATTTTGTAATAGATGTTAAATAAATAATTAACTTACTAATAATGATAAAGCTTGATTACCTAAAGATATACAGGATAATAATTGAATCTTTATCAATTTATATTTGACAATAATGCTTTTAGAAGACTTAAATATCATTATAAAAGTTGCTGAGTTTAGAAATATTACCGCAGCTGCAGAAAGTTTAGATATGCGTACAGCCACGGCTAGTGCTGCGATTAAGCGCGTAGAAAAGGCACTAGGTGTTGAACTCTTTATTCGCACTACCCGGCGTTTACGATTATCAGTGGCCGGTGAAAAATATATTCCTCATTGTCAACAAGCATTGCAAACCCTTAATTTAGCCCAACAAAGTGTAAAGGACGATTTGGATGTTATTGATGGAGAGCTGAGAATTTCAGTGCCATCTGATTTAGGTAGAAACTTAATATTGCCTTGGTTAGATGAGTTTATGCAAAATCATGAAGGCATTCGTATTAAGATTCACATTAGCGACAGCAATGTAGATTTTTACCGTGATCCTGTTGATATTGCATTACGTTATGGTTCACCAAATGATCCAAACTTATACGGTTTTAAAATTTGTAATGTTCCTCGTATTACTTGTGCAGCACCTGATTATCTTAATAAACATGGAATACCACAGCATCCAAATAATTTAATCAACCATAACGGGCTTTTATACCAACTCGGAGATATTATTTATGATGTTTGGGAGTTTTGTCATCTACAAGAAAACATTAAAGTTAAAATGCAGAGTAACCGTGCTTCAAATGATGCTGAACTTGTTAGACGCTGGTGTGTCAGCGGGAAAGGAGTTGCTACAAAGTCATGTTTAGATATGTCAAACGACTTATTAAGTAATGCTGTTACTCCACTATTATCAGAGTACACAGCAAGGTCTACTGAACTATGGCTTATTTGTCCAAGTCGGCAAACCATTACCCCTCCCGTTAGATTACTGCGTGAACATTTGAGAATAAAATGTGCCGAGGTACTTGAGAAATTAGTTAGTAAGAACATTTTAACTAAAGACCAGCTTGTTTAGTTAACCAATATTTACACTATTTTCTGCATGATGTGAGATTTTGCCTAAATTATCTTCTATAAATATACTCATGCTTTTATAGATCAAATGTAAGAAGTAAATAAGCAAACATAATGATGTAAAAAAAGTCATTTCGAAGGTAGAATTACGTCATTCATGTCAGCAGTCATTTTAATGTTGTCTAGTAGAAGGTAAATGAAGTTTATGGATTATTTTGAACAATTAGGCGTATCTAGATCATCAACAACTATTGAGATTAAAAAAGCCTATCGAAAGCTTGCTAATAAGTATCACCCTGATAGAAATGATAGCAGTGAAGCTAAAGAGAAATTTCAATTAATTCAAGAAGCTTATGATGTAATATCCGATCCAAAAAAGCGTTCTTTGTACTTAAAAAACAACTACACTGTTGTGACTGATCCCCGTGAAATTGCTGATTCATTTTGGCATAGTGCTTTAAATTAAATATCAAATGAAAATTATTATACAGATTTTTCATTAGGAACAAGAATGCAAGTCGATACCAAATTACCAGAATATTTAAACGATGATTTTTCTATGTATTTAGAAAATATGAATTCGTTGGCAGATCCTGAAAACCCTGATTTATTAGCAAACTATCTATTAAATTTGTTCGAACAATTAAAAGAAATGCCATTATTGTTTAGTGGCATGGTTGATCAATTAGCGATGGCAATATCAACTAAAGTTAGAGTAGATAGCAAGAAACTTGCAAAAGTTGATCTTTCCATAGAGCCTTCATGGAGCGAAATAAAGCCCTTTGTAGGCGTTCACGCTGATGCCAGAGCCTGTATTACTGAAATAATGGCCGATGCAGAGCAGGATTTAAAAACAGCTATATTGCTCATTCATTTTTATAATAGCTACGATTCAACTCCTTTAAAAGATGAAGAAGAAAATGAGTCAGAGCAATTAGAAGATTATGAATTGAATGACTACGATGAAAACTACTAGCCTTTTAATAAAATATAGATAAAACAAAATTTCATTTAACTATTTAATTAGATAAAAATATTAGCTTTAAGGAATCACCTTGACAACAAATGCATTAATTCTTGCTACCGATATTATAGAACAAGCACAACATAGCGGTAGACGCGCAGGTACCTCGTTAGAAGCTATTGCTTCTGAACAAGGTGATGAAACTATGCTTGCAGTGTTAACTGAAATGGATATATTAACGGTCGCTAAAATAGTCAGAGAGCATGATGCTACTATACCTTCTATTGCCACATGGTTAATGGATGCAGAGTCTATAAAGCAGCTTTTAAATGTAGAGCCATCTTATTGGCAAAATATGGATGAAGACAGTGTTTTTTGTGCGCAAACTGAAGCTCACAGTTTATTAACACAAATATTTCTTTCTTCTGATCAAGATGAAGAAAAGCAATTGGAAATATTAACGGCAATTGTTGAAGATGATTTTGGTCTTTTATACTTATCTTTGCCATTTGTAGGACATGATTTTGCAGAACTCGAAGAAGATGAAGAACAAACGTCAGGTAGTGTTGAAGAACTCTTAATGAAAATAAAAACATTAAGTGAAGAAGCCTATCGTGAAGTAATGACAGTGAGTTCTAATGGCACGCTTGCTAATATTGAAAATTCATTAAAGCAAAATGCTAATAAGCAAAGAGTTACCGCTGTTGAAATGGATACTGACGATATGTTCGCGCCACTTTAGGTTATTAGGATAAAAAAATGAAAATTGCAGCTTTAAGAGACCACCCTTTCCTACTTTTAATTTTAAAAGATGGCGAGAATGACGGTTATTTTACCCCTGAATTTATGCATAAAACAAAACAACAATTGTCTGATATGTCATTAAGAATTGCTTCTGATAATTTATCGATAATTTATGCTGATCAAATTAGAAAAGGCTGCGAAATTGTTCTGGGTATGAGTAATTTAGGTCTATTAGAGCTATGTGATAACGATACTGACAAAGCGCGAGAAATACTCAACACGCAAGGTATTGTTTATTGCTTTAGAGCAGGTTGGGCAAAGTATGCTCAGTTAAAAAAAATATCCCCTTCATACTTTGAAGAAGTTTCACTTACTAGCTATGCCCTAGCAATTAATGACACCTCAGATATAAGGCTTATGCACGCAGCATTAGTTAGCGAGGGATATCATAGCGCTATGCTATTACAAGCTTATAAAAGTATTGCAGCAAACTATTGTGCAAATACCTTACTAATTGATAACGATGAAAATGTATTAAGGTTTGAATTACAAAAATTTATTAATTCAGCTATTTCCTTACTTCTCATTGATAGCGATAAAAAAGTGTTCACCAATTCACTTTATCAGCAATTGATAACCTATGTAACATCTACAGATAAAAATGCCTTACTTAGCAAAATAGATACTTGCATTGAACATTTTACTCAAGCGCTACCGCTACTAATGCGAGAATACCTGCAAGAAACAGATTTATTAAATCTTACTGAATTAAAAGATATTATAAATCAGCAAATCAATCTTGATATTTATATACCTGAAATATTAGAGCTACCTATTACGGTGGCAAATGAGCTGAACGAAGATTTTGAAGGTGGTTACGATTTTCATGCTGATGACGAGGATGACATAGCCTATTTAAGGCCTGATGAAAGCTAAGGTGTAAACGTTATTACGTCACAAATAATAACGTTGAATGGCAATAGCTTGATTAAGGATAACGTTTCTTTAGCAGCTATCCATATAATAGTTGTTAAAGGATATTGCTGATGTCTAATTATTTATTGTTGAGCTCATCCTTGCATAAACCAACATATCAATAATTAAATCAATAAAGGAATTAGAGCAAAATTAGAGGCGCAGAGCATTAGGAGGTATTTATGTTCTCAGTCCACCCTAAACTTATAAAAAGCTTGGTTGAGCAAACACCAAGAGCAATGATTGCTATGTTAATAGTATCTTCTGCTTACGTGGGAATATTTTTAACCTTTATCCCAGCTGTGATTTTAGTTATTTGGTTTGTTTTTCAAATATTACTAGCTACTTATCGTTTTTATAATTCAAAAATGTTTAGCAAATATTTAGAAAAAAACGATCAAGAACAAATACAGAAACACGAGCTTTATTTTATTATCTCTAACCTGTTCCAAGCTTTTATGTGGACAGTCTCTTCAGTATTACCTGTATTATATGCACCGCAACCATTTGAACTTGTGACATTTGTTATGATTATTGGAGTTATAACGGCTGCAGCATTATCAATGTCTTCTCTTTATAAGGCATATCTGATTTTTTTCTTTGCAATGATAATTCCTCAAATTGTAATTCTCATTTATTACGGTGAACATCAGCATATTGCTTTAGTTGTACTAACACTCATTTATATTCCTGCTACCGTGTTACTTTCAAAAGCAATTTACAGTAATCGTTTATCTAATATTTTAGCTCATGATGATTTAGAAAAAAGCGTTAACGAATTACATCAACTATCGATGATTGATGTACTGACAAATATTTACAATCGTCGTTATTTCTTTGAAATAGCAAAAAATTTAGTTTCTATCGCAACAAGAGAACAAAAACCCTTATCTCTTTTAATGATAGATATAGATTATTTCAAGAAAATTAATGACAATTATGGGCATCAAGCCGGAGATTTTGTTTTAATCTATTTAGTGAAAGAAATAGAGAAATCTATGCGGACAAGCGATGTTTTTGCTCGCATAGGTGGTGAAGAATTCACTATTTTGCTCGATGATACTTCACTAGATGGGGCAAGAGTTATTGCTGAAAAAATCCGTCACATCGTAGAAAATAAAACATTTATTTATAATACTATTGCAATTGATATAACAATTAGCATAGGTATGTCAGAACTGAATAGAGAGAACCCACTAATTGAAGATTTATATAAAAAAGCAGATAAACAACTCTATTTAGCTAAGCAAACTGGAAGAAATAAAGTATGCTCATAGGTAAGCTAATTGATAAAGCTATCAGCAATTATTTATTCCAACAAGCATACTTTCTATTTAATTTATGTTGTAAAAACTAGAAAGCCTATTAACTACCAAAGTGTATAGGCTTTTTAGGTTTAAATATTAACATTTAGTTGGCGTACAATTAATAACTTATCAATCTACTTTTAGCTAACAAATTAACCTAGGTATTTCTATAGCTGGGCAACGATTCACAATCATACTTATTTCATTATCTGATGCTAACAATTCTGCCTTAGCATCAGACACCCCAAGTTGCGTCCATATAATAGGAATAGCAGCCTGCTTGGCTTCCAAAACAATATCATATAGGTATTGAGATTGACGAAATACATCAAGCATATCAATAGGCACAGGTACATCGGCAATACTTGAATAAACTTCACAGCCTAATATTTTTGTACCTGCAAGAAGCGGGTTAATAGGAAAAACCTGATAATTATTATCAAGTAAAAATGCCATAACTTTATAACTGTCACGGTCAGGCTTAGAACTGGCGCCAATTAACGCAATGGTTTTAACTGAATTCAGCGTGTCGATAATTTTACGATCTTCAGTAGCGTCATTATTCACATTAAAGTCCTTGCCATTGCGGTGCTCTTTTCTCAAAAAAGGCGCTCACACCTTCTTCACATTCATCAGACAACATAGCTTGCAACATAGCATTGCTTGCTGAAACATATGCATCTTCAATTGATTGATCTATTTGCTGATAGAAAGCAAGTTTACCCGAGTGAATACCCACAGCTGATTTTTGTGCTATTTTATTCGCCAATTTAGTAACTTCTTCTGTCAGCTCTTCTGCTTTAACAACTTTATTCACTAAACCAAAACGCATTGCATCTTCGGCATCAAACATATCACCAGTTAGTGCTATTTCCATCGCATGTTTGCGATGCATATTACGACCAATACCCACAAGTGGTGTGGTACAGAATGTACCTATATTCACACCTGGTGCACAAAACTTAGCTTTATCTTGCGTAATTGCTAAATCACACATTGAGACTAATTGACAACCTGCTGCGCTCGCTGTTCCTTGTACACAGGCTATAACTGCTTTAGGAGACTGCACCAGTGACATCATTAATTGGGTACAGTCATCTAAAACCGTTTTAATGCGCTTGGCATTATCAGGTTCACAATTTTCTTTTCTTCCTGACATTTCTTTCAAGTCATGACCTGCTGAGAAAACACCGCCCTCACCTGTAATAACAATAACGCGAATATCATCATTGCTATTTGCCTCAGAGATATGCTTGTATAAGGTTTTTAACATCGCTGAAGATAGAGGGTTTCTTTCTTTAGGGCGATTCATAGACAACCAAAGAACATGATTAGTAGTCGTTGCTAAAACATAGGGTTGGATTTCATTATTTTGTGTCATGATTTTCCTATTATTGTTATTGATTCCATATTAATATCTGAGACTTAAGGTAAAGTAAGCTCTAACGTGTTAAATAAGTTTACTAAGGTAAAACAAAGTATTTGCTCAGCTTTACATCAATTGTAAATACACTATCACAAATAATAAACGTTTTCATAGAATGCAATTAAGACTGTGAATTTTGAATAAACATTTCCTTGCTATACTTAAAGACAACAGATACTTTGATTAACATAATGATAAATATTTATAGGGCTAATAGTTAACATATTCCACTACATTTATTTTGATTTAACAAATAATAGAACCAAAAATAATTTGAGGTTTACCAAATGATTGAAGATTTCAAAGGTGATGAATCTTGGCGTTTATTTAGAATATTAGCCGAATTCACAGAAGGTATTGATGCACTGTCTAACTTAGGCTTTGCTGTATCAATATTTGGATCAGCGAGAATAAAACCTGATAACCCTTATTATGCAAAAACAGTTGAACTAGCAAACAAACTATCCAAAGAAGGATTTTCTGTTATTACCGGTGGTGGTCCAGGGATAATGGAAGCTGGTAATAAAGGCGCTAAAGGTGAGCAAGGTAAATCGGTAGGATTAAATATTGTACTTCCTCAGGAACAAAGCCCAAATCCGTATCAAAATATCACATTAAATTATCGTTATTTTTTCGCACGGAAAGTTATGTTTGTTAAACATTCTATGGGATATGTTTGTATGCCCGGCGGTTTTGGTACACTAGATGAGTTTTTTGAAGCATTAACGCTTGTTCAAACCAATAAAATTTATCCTATGCCTATTGTTTTGTTTGGAACAAAATTTTGGCAAGGTTTACTAAGTTGGATTGAAGATCAACCTCTACAAGAAAAACTAATATCACCAGAAGATATGAAGCTAATGCACCTCACCGATGACGTTGATGAAGTTGTTGAAATTATGAATAAACATAGAATCTATAAAAAAGAAAAGATAGCAGCAACAAAACAATAACATTGGTGTTTCGATAGTTTATTTTTAAAATAGTAAACCAAATAAAATACTTTGCTATATTAGTATATCTGTCTCTTATACACATCTGACGCTGC
>OJGT01000125.1_pt1 | contig 15394 bp, 12 predicted proteins | sample 1595031 | NCBI WGS metagenome assembly OJGT01 (sample SAMN05416857, study PRJEB24817) | seawater metagenome | isolation source: Sea water | place: Canada:Atlantic | collected 2013-11 | reverse complement strand
ACACTATCCTCTTCGTCGGCAGCGTCAGATGTGTATAAGAGACAGTATCAATACTTTCATCCGTATTCTTTAATAATACTGATTCAGTCAGTTCAATTTTCAATTTAGATTTATCTATCCCAGATTGCGAAACTATCCTCATCACTTCACTAACGAAATCTTTCTGCCAAATTTGTTTTTCACTAATATTGATTGATATTGATAAATGTTTGTAGCGAGGATCAGACTGACATTGCTTTAGCTGCTCACAGGCCTTGGTTAAAACCCATAAACCAATAGAAACTATTAAGTTGGACTCTTCAGCCACATCGATAAAATCACATAAGTTTACAAAACCAAGTTCTGGATGGTTCCATCGAATCAGTGCCTCTGCTGCAACAATATCTCCTTTGATATTATACTGAGGCTGATAATGAAGCATAAATTCATTTTGCTTAATTGATATCCTTAGTGCCTTTTCTAACTTTGTTATATAACTTAATTTTTCATGCATTTTAGGATCAAACGTAACGCAAACATTTCTTCCATTTTCTTTTGCTTTATACAGAGCCACATCGGCAAGTTGAAGTAACTCTGTTGCATCTACATCAACCGAATCTATTAGTGCAACACCAACACTAACGCTGATATTGTAATTAATAGTCGCTTCATTTACCTTTAGTTCATAAGGCACATTAACTGTTTCACGGATATTATTAGCGATATTCTCTGCGATTTTTGCAGCTTTAAATAAATCAGCATGCAACGCACTAAGAATCACAACAAATTCATCACCACCGAATCGAGCAACGGTATCTTCTATTCTTAATACCGACTGAATTCGCTGTGCAACGTCTATCAATAAGTGATCGCCAGCTTGGTGACCATAAGTATCATTTAATTGTTTAAACTTATCTAAATCTAAAAATAAAACTGCACCGTGTATTTTTGAACGTTTATAATTTTCAATGACTTTTGTCATTCTATCTTGTAAAAGAGCTCGGTTAGGTAATTGCGTTAAAACATCATAAAATGCTAAATTTTCTATTTTTATCTGGTTATTTATCTTGTCTGTGATGTCTTGAATGATACCAACAACCCAGAGAGGCTTACCCTGCTCATTATGCTCTAATACAACTCCCCTATCCCAAATCCAAATAAGTTCACCATCACTTGGTCGTACCATTCTGTATTCAATATTATAAGGAATATTTTCTTCGAGTAATCGCTGTATTGCATTATTTACTTTTGCTTTATCATCTTCAAAAATGCACTGTTGAAATTCTATAAATGAGTTTTCACAGTCAAGCACGCCCGTGATAATTTCCCACCTTTTATTGTGAAATACATCGTTAGTTTCAGTGTTCCAATCCCACATTCCTTCATTAGAAACACCTAAGACGCCTGTTAGTCTTTTCTCATTTTTTTCTGAGTGATCTTTTAAGGCAATGAGATCAGTGATATTAGTGGCAATAACAACTACATTGTCTTCACCATCACTATTAATAAAAGGGGTTTTTACGGAATGAAAGTCATGAGTTACACCTGTGTTACTGTCAGTCGCTTTTTCATACACAGTCTGAGTTTTTTTGCTGTTAATGATGGTTTGAACACTCTTCGTAAAGAGTTTAGCTTGGTCTATATCATTAGTGAAGTAAGCATCGTCTTTACCAATGAGTAACTCTGGTGTGGTTTTGTAGAAATCGGCAAGGAATTTATTGGCAAAAACAAACTTTCCATGCCAATTTTTTACAAAAATAGGTTCTGGAATCGCATTAATAATACCTAACAAAACTTTATTTTTTTCTTGTGCTTCTTTAAGCTGCTGCTGATAGTTATTTTCCATTTAGAAAACGCCCTATTCTACTTAAAATGAGTTTACTGATAATAAAGGAGTCTTAATAATTGTTTATCCATAACTTAAAGGTATCAATGCTAATGAACGCATTAACACTTCCAATAATTATAAAGTTAAAACATTATATTAATAATAATAAAGCTTCAAAAAATAGTAAAGTTTCAAAATTGAATAAGTAATTCATTAATAACAAATATTTAGTTAAAAACTCATTAAATAAACACTTAAGAAATATATTTTACAATATATTAAACTTATATTAACCAATATAACTATTACATATACGTGTGATTTATTATGTTTTTAATTTTCTATTATTATAGTGGCTCCTTACTAAAAATCCTCCCTAAGTGTTATATACACCTTGAAGAAATCACTCTAAATTATCTAGAGTTGCCACTAAAAGGTCATATAAATGTATAAATTTATAATAATATTACTCGCATTAATAAATATTTCCTGTGCTGATAAAAATGCCTTAACCCTAGAAAACCCCTCTCATCAAGAAACAAAAGACATTTACTTACTTGATAACAAGGATAAAAAAATGTTGATTGGCTCGATTAATTTTTTAACTAATGGCAATAAAATTTCTTACCAAATACACTTAAAATACGAAAAATTTACTGATTACTTTCTATCAATGAAAGAAATGAAGTGTTTAGAAGGCCCAGAGTTATGGTGCCATTTAGGTTATCCATATAATAACCCTAGAAGTATATCGACGGCTGATTTTAGCTGGCTATCGCATGATTTACTTTTTATGTATAAGAAAAGTTCAGAATTTGGTGCCAACTTCAATAACGGTATTTATTATGATTTCAAACGAGATTCTAACAAGATAATTGGCACAGCAATGGCTGTTGATCTTAATTTGTTAGCTGCTCCACCTGAAGATGAAACAACTCCCCCCATAACAATTCATGATATTGATGAGATTGAACTATCAAACCGTTGGTTACCAAAAATTATTATTGAATAATAAGCTCAACGTATTATCTTCATTCAAAATGTACCTCATAATTTCAAATATCAAAACTTAATTTAATTTTTGACGTAACTCACCCTGTTCAATAAACTTTATTTGAGTGTCAGGTGTTCCCTTTATCAAAATAGCACAATTCTGGTAACTTTCTGGAATATTAAAATGATCAATTTGTGCCAATTCAAATTCATGCCAGTAGTTGTCGCAACGTAATTCTGCTAGCTCAACTTTACCGCTAACAGTTGTTAAAGTGATATTTGAACGAGGAATAATATGCAGCCATGACTTGCCTTTAGACAATGTAGTATTAATTTCAATAATCGCTTCAGTTTTCAGAGAGTCTAGGATAGGTTGTAACATCTCCTCATGAGTGGAAGTATCCATCCTTGAGTTTTTTATATTAGCCATACTAGCTAAAGTATAAACAGCATCTAAATATTGACTTTGAAACACCTGCCATTGCAACAGATTTTGCGTGTTTGTTATTGCCATTTTTACAGGCAGGTATTCTCTCAATTGATTTGCTTCTAGCATATTATCTCTGTATGCGAGCCAGTTCTTCACATGATAATAATAAAGGGAATGTATCCAAGCCGATAGGGCTTGTTCTGTCAAATTTTTAGTATTCGTATCTCGAAGATCATCGAGGACATCAATTGCTTTGTTAAATTGCTTATCCGAAATAAGCTTATTGGCCCTATTGTATCTAAGGTTAAAGCCAACAGAAATGCCATCATTATTGTAACCATAAAAACTTTTATCATGTTGCATTAAAAAAGTGCTAGAAGATAAAACTTTTTTACCCTTATAAGTTGCAGGAAGGTAACGATAATTTTGTAAATACCCAATGGCATCTTCAGTATATTTATTATTGTTAGATGAGTTTACCACTTCTATGTGCTGAGGGAGTCCATTCTTATCAATGATAAAGCTCAGTAATGTCCAACCCTCAAATCTTGACAGATTAGCTGTACTGCGGATACCTGTAGGGTTTAAGTTATCTTTTAATTTAGCGGGTACAAAATCTGCGGCAATAGCAGGGAAAATGGTGGATAACAAGAAGTAAGCTAATAAGTAAAATCGATTCATTGCTTTATTTTTCTCACAAAAAATAACAAACAACTTATGACAATGAAACTAAATATATTTTTATCTAGATATGTAGTTTGATTCCCTTCATATTTTAAAATAGAGTTTTCCACCAATCTTCCTTATAGGCGTAACAGAGCTGAATATAGCATAGATATTATCATTTTAATGCGCTATTACACTAGTGCAATTAAGATACACTTTCAAAATGACTGATTATGATTTATTACATTAATTCACATTACTCTACAGGCCATGTTAGGGTAAAAGCTGCACCACCTAAAGCACTGTCAGAAATACTCGCTTCTCCCTGATGCCACTCCATAATACGCGCCACTATTGCTAGTCCTAAACCAAAACCGCCCGTTTCTCGATTTCGAGATTGGTCTCCACGAGAGAAAGCATCAAATATCACGGCTTTAAACTCATCAGAAACACCCTCACCGTTATCTTCTACACAAATACTGCACATGCGTACTTTATTGTCTGAATCAAATTGAGATACGGTAATTCTTACCTTTCCCGCACCATATTTAATGGCGTTACTAATAAAGTTATTCACTGCCCTATCGATAAAACGCTCATCACAAATGGCAAATAAATCATTATCTTTTTCACATAATTCAATTTGAGTTTCAATTTGCTGATGGTTCTGTACCTGCTTTGTCACTAAATCATGAATATTTTCATTGGTAAAACTCAAATCTGGCTTATCACTATCAAAAGCCGCATAAATAAGCATTTCATTAATTAACTCTTCTAATTCACACACATCGTTATTTATTTGTTGTTGATATTTTTGTCTTTTTTCTTCATCTTTTACTGTGGATAGCATTTGTAAAGCGAATTTACTTCGAGCAAGCGGTGTTCTTAACTCATGTGAAACAGCACTTGATAATTCTTTATGTGCATCAATTAGACGTTTAATACGCTTAGCCATCATGTTAAATGATTTCATCATAGGCTCCATCATGCTTGACTTTGCACTGGGAGCACTCGCATTAAAATTACCTTGACCTATTTCCTTAGTTGCTTTTCTCAGTTGTTCTAAATCTCTAGACATAGGCCACAACCAAATAAAAATGACCAAACCAAAAAAGCCTAAAATACATACACGATAGATAGCTTTGATACGAGGCCTGGTGGGCATTTTAGCCGGACCTAATGTTATGACTGATTCCGTATCTGGAATAGAGTAATGTAGGGTAACCATATCATCATAATAATAAACATGAGTAGTTTCCCCCTTCAGTTCATGATGTTCTTCATGTTCCATGGTATCAAAAGTTGACAAGCTAATTAGCTTTAGAGGCAGTTTATAACGCTCACCTGTTTGCTCAACAATACTCTCCCAATCTGACTTGGGAAATTCTTGCATATAATCCCCTACCGCAAGTAGCATTGTTTTATACCCTGTATAAGACTCAACATCTTGTTCAAGGTATGAATTCCAAACGTTATCAAGTAACCAAGAGAAAATGATAAAAGTAGAAATGACCAAAAAATAAAGACTAAAAAAAGATCGGCCAGCACTTTTAAAACGAAATTTCATTATTAACCTACAATTTCAATAAACTAAACAACAAAATACAATGAACATCATAATTCAATTTAAAACGACAATTTAATTCCATGCATCAGGAACAAATAAATAGCCTTGTCCCCAAATAGTTTTAATTCTAAAAGGGGTTTCAGTTGAATCAAACAATTTTTTTCTCAGCCTAGATATTCGTACATCAATACTTCTATCTAATCCATCATATTCACGACCAACTATGGCCTTGTAAATATAGTCCCTATTTTGTACTTCGCCTGCCTTGCTGGCGAGTAACCACAACAAATCAAACTCTTGGCTTGTTAAATCAACATTTTCATTTTGTAAGGTAACTTTACGAGAAGCTCTATTAATCTGTAATTGACCACATGAGACTTCACCTAATTCTTGTGATTGATTAGGTAATTCACCACGGCGTAATAAGGCTGTAATTCTTGCAAGTAAAACACGTGGCTCAACTGGCTTGATAACATAATCATCAGCCCCTATTTCCAATCCTAACACTTGATCAAAATCAGTACCTTTAGCCGTTAACATTAAGATTGGACCAAAAAAGCTAGAACGTATATCGCGACAAACAGCAAAACCATCTTTACCTGGCAGCATAATGTCTAAAATAATTAAATCCGGTATAAATGACTGCACACGTTTAGCGACATTATCTCCTCTAAACTCTTGTTTAACATGATAACCTTCACTTGTTAAAAAATCAGTCACTAAGTCTGATAACTGACGATCATCTTCAACTAATAATATTTTTTTTACTGAGTCGGCCATATTAAATTCCTACGTTTATTCTTAGTCTCTTTTTAATGAAGTAAGCTTAAACAAGTTACAGTGCATTAACAATACATAGTACTAGTTGTTACGCTTAGGCTACATTCTCTTACATTTTTCACTGAATATGTTTAAATAAGAATCACAATAAAAGAATTTACTAAAAATAGCTTGCGAGTGTATTAGCAAACAAGCAAAATCCCTTAATCTTTTACTTTGGCTCTTAACTACTATGAAAATAATTAGCTTCAACATCAATGGCCTTCGTGCTCGTTTACACCAACTTCAAGCTATTATTGATAAACATCAACCTGATATTATCGGCTTACAAGAAATTAAAGTACATGATGAAGTGTTTCCATTAGAAGCTGTAGAAGCGATGGGATATCACGTTTATTTTCATGGGCAAAAAGCACATTATGGCGTAGCCATGTTATGTAAAAAAGAAGCTATCAAAGTACAAAAAGGTTTCCCTACAGACGATGAAGAAGCGCAACGCCGTATGATCATGGTTGAAACAACCAATGAAAAAGGTGAAAAAATTACGGTACTTAATGGTTACTTTCCTCAAGGTGAAAACATTAGCCATGAAACTAAATACCCATATAAACGTAAATTCTATCAAGACCTAATGACATATTTAAATGAACATCATACTAACGATGAAAATATTGTAGTTATGGGCGACATTAATATTTCTCCGCTTGATTTAGATATAGGCATAGGCGAAGTAAATCGTAAACGCTGGTTAAAAACAGGCAAATGTTCTTTTCAATTAGAAGAGCGCGAATGGCTTAAAACATTAATGGATTGGGGGTTTATTGACACTTTCCGTCAACTTCACCCAACACGAACTGAGCGTTATTCTTGGTTTGATTATCGTTCTCGTGGGTTTGATGATAACCGCGGTTTACGCATAGATGTAGTTCTAGCAACACAAGGTTTAAGTGAACAATGTATAGAGTCAGATATTGACTATGAACTTCGCGGTATTGAAAAGCCATCTGACCATGCACCCATTTGGTCTACATTTTCCAACGTATAAAAAGATAAATCATGTCAATACAACCTGCACATTACCTTTGTCCTCTTTGTCAGCAAGCTCTAACGCTAACTGAAAAAACCTATCACTGTGTAAACAATCACAGTTTTGATAGAGCCAAACAGGGGTATGTCAATCTATTACCCGTACAGTTTAAACATTCAAAAGAGCCTGGCGACAATAAAGACATGGTAATTGCTCGCCGTGCTTTTCTTGATAAGCAATTCTATCAGCCACTGGTAGATAAAATGCTCGCACTTTATCAGCAATATTGCCAACAAGACTTACCTTTATTGGATGCTGGTTGCGGAGAAGGTTTTTATACCCATCAACACAAAACCCTTAAAAACCAGGTGTATGGTGTTGATATAGCAAAAGAAACAATCAAAATTGCAGCTAAACGATATCAAGACTGCCACTTTAGTGTAGGCACATTATCTAAATTAAGTTTTGATGATAATTATTTTGGCTGGATCACCTCTGTTTATGCCCCTATTTTAGAAAATGAGTTCACAAGAATTTTGAAAGATGATGGTTATTTATTAACAGTGACCCCTGCAAAACAGCATTTATTCGAATTAAAAGAATTAATTTATAAACAAGCACATAAACACGATGTAACTAAAACGCCAGTTGAAAATTTAACACTGGTTGAAGAGCAAAATTTAACTTACACAATGCAATTTGAACATAGTGATGATGTACTAAACCTATTAGCAATGACACCTTTTGCTTTTAAAGCATCAAAAGAATTACTTGAAGAAATTAAAGCAATGAATGAATTTAGCTGTCAGGCTGATTTCATTATCAGGTTATATAAAAAATAAAGATGAGTTGACGTATAGAAAAGGTAGTTATGGTTAATTATTTATTGCTTGCAGCGTACGTTAATTGTAATAACTGAGCCAAGTCAATATATCGTGGTTTACTCATTGTTAAATCAGATAACTTATTTTGAGTTCCTTGCTGTTTAGCTTTTTCTAGCCCACTTCGATACCAAGAAGCCAATGACGGCGGTAAAAACTTATCAGCTTTAACCCCTAAAACTACCAAGGCTTGTACAGGAATAGATAAAAAAAACAAACCATAAACTAAGGCTTGTGGTAGGGCACTTAATACATTAGAAATGCTCCCTGTTCCTAAGAAAAATCCCGAAGAAAAATAGAGTTGCATGATAAAAATAAATAATGCCAAAGCGGGAAAATACCGACAAACAAAACGAGCACTTTGTACTGCCTGATAATCTGAAAAATAACGAGATAATTCCGCCCTTTCTGGCCAGCATTTTATATATTTCTGACCTAATTTAATTATTTGTACTACCGATATATTCATAAATAATTCCATCAACACCCTGTACCTACTATAGCAGTTAGCACCTAATATCAAAAGTAATGGCAACGTATACCCGTGAAGAAATTGTAATGAGTTGTTAAACATCACTAATAAAATTATTTCAAAATTAGTTTTATTGCCTTGAATCAATTTTTTTTATGACTAAAGCGTTATAATAATGTTAAATCTTTTCCTTTCATTCAAAAAACTATGTCAAAACAACAACCCGCTTTTACACAAACCAGTGTAAAAGCCATTTTGGTGATCAACTGTGGTAGTTCATCGGTAAAATTTTCCTTAATACAACCTGAGTCTGGCAAAACGCTATTATCTGGTTTAGCTGAGTGCTTAGCCACGCCACAAGCCAGCATTACCTTCAAATATAATGATGGAATACATAATCAAGCTCAAAAAGAAAAAAGTACACTTGTTGCTCCATTTGATCATCAAATTGCTCTTTCTACACTAGTAAATAAATTAGTACATTTAAATTTAGTTGATAATATTGTTGCTGTTGGTCATCGTGTTGTTCATGGTGGTGAACATTACTCTCAACCAACCTTAATTCATGCTAACATTAAAATAAATATTGAAAAACTAGCCCAACTGGCTCCTTTACACAATCCTGCAAACCTTATCGGTATAGATGCTTGCCAACAAGTATTTCCAACACTGCCGCAAGTGGCTATATTTGACACAGCGTTTCATCAAAGTATGCCGGAAAAAGCTTATCTTTATGGATTACCTATTAAGCTATATCAAGAGCATAGCATTAGACGTTATGGTTTCCATGGAACCAGTCACTATTTTGTTGCCAACCAAGCCGCTAGTATAATGAACAAGCCACTTGAACAGTGTAATTTAATCAGTGCACATTTAGGTAACGGCTGTAGTGTAACGGCAATAAAAGATGGTAAAAGCGTTGATACCAGCATGGGCATGACACCACTTGAAGGTGTAATGATGGGCACGCGCAGCGGAGATATTGATGCCGGTATTGTTTTTCATCTCATCAAACAGCTTGGATATACCGCTGAAGAAGTTGATACCCTATTAAACAAGAAAAGTGGCTTGCTTGGCCTATCTGAGCTTAGTAATGATTGTAGAACACTGGAAACAACTATGTTGGATAAAAGTCACCCGCAATCAGAACAAGCGAGATTAGCATTAACTGTTTTTTGTTATCGCATAGCGAAAAGTATTGCTTCGTTTAGTGCGAGTCTTAGCGAATTAGATGGTTTAATTTTTACCGGTGGCATAGGTGAAAATTCTGCCTGGGTTCGACAAGAAATAATCAACCAATTAAGTTTATTAAATTTCCACCTTTGTGAAGAACAAAACCAAGCAACCTGTTTTGGTGCAAGTGGAAATATTACAACAGAAGCCTCAAGACCTTGTTGGGTTATTGCAACCAATGAAGAATGGGTTATCGCAGAGCAGTCAGCAAAATTACTAGTATCAAGTTCAACAGGAGAATTATAATGACAAACAAACCCGATTCTCATCGAATTATGTTAATTCCTGTTGGCTTTGGTGTAGGGCTAACAAGTGTTGCTTTAGGCTTACTTCATACGTGTGAACAAAAAGGTATCAAAGTTGGACATTTCAAGCCAATTAGCCAACCTTCACGTAATTCGCTAGCTAAAAAGAATAAAACAAATGAGGCTGTTAGCCTTTCACAAAATAGTCACTGTATTTCACTGAGTTATTTTGAAGAAAAAATGGCTGACGGTTTTCACGATATTGTACTAGAAGATATTGTGGGCAACTTTGATGATTTTAATCAGGATCAAGAAGTGGTCATTATTGAGGGGTTAATTCCTACCACTCGACAACCTTATGCTGGTCGAATCAATAGAGATGTAGCTCAAGCACTTTGTGCTGATATTGTTTTGGTTGCCGCACCGGGTAATGACAGCACTGAAGCATTTGAAAATAGACTTGAAGTTACAGCAGAAACCTATGGCGGTACTAAAAACAAACATCTTTTAGGTTGTATTATTAATAAGCTCAACGCGCCTGATCAAGACGAGTATGGCTTATTACCTAAAGAAGAAGAAATCAATACAGATTTTGATATCACCCCATGGCAAAATTTAAACATTTTCAAAAATAGGCACTTTGATTTACTCGGTTCAATTACCTGGGAAATGGATCTAATTGCTCCACGTATTATGGATATTAGTAACTACCTTGAAGCTAAAGTTATTAATGCCGGAGACATGGAACATAGACGTTTTCGTAGTGTTGCTTTTTGTGCCCGCAGTGTTAGTAACTTAGTTAGTTACTTAGTACCCGGCCGTTTAATTGTAACCCCTGGTGATCGTACTGATATTATTATTGCTACGTGTTTATCAGCGCTCAATGGAACAAAACTCGGTGCATTGGTTTTAACCAACGGTTTTGAGCCATCAGCAGAAGTTTGGGATTTATGTCAACAAGCATTAAATGCAGGTTTACCCGTACTTTCTGTACCTTGGGATACTTGGCAAACCTCTCGACACATTATGAATTTTAATCCTGAAATTCCTCAAGATGATATTCAACGTCAAGATAAAGTAAAACAGCATATTACTGACAACTTATCAAAAGAGTGGATTACTCGTCTTTCAGCTAAAGTAGAGTCTAATTACTTATTATCGCCGCCAGCTTTCAGGCACAAACTAACCGAGCTTGCTCGTCAAGCCAACAAACTAATCGTACTACCAGAAGGTACCGATATTCGCACAATAAAAGCCGCTGCTATTTGTTGTGAACGTAATATTGCACGTTGCCAACTAATTGGTGATAAAGAAGAAATTTTACGTATAGCAGAGCAACAAGGTATTAATTTACCTGAATCACTTTTAATTACGGATCCCGATAATATTAGAGAAAACTATGTTAAACCTTTAGTTGAACTTAGAAAAGATAAAGGATTAACAGAAGTTATTGCCCAAGAAAACTTAAAAGATAATGTTGTATTATCAACCGTTATGCTGCAAATGGGGCAAGTAGATGGCTTAGTTTCAGGAGCTGTAAATACCACTGCAAATACAATTAGACCTGCTTTGCAGTTAATTAAAGCAGCACCAGGTAACTCTTTAGTGTCATCTATTTTCTTTATGCTATTACCTGAACAAGTACTTGTTTATGGTGATTGTGCAATCAACCCAGATCCAAACGCTGAACAACTTGCTGATATCGCAATTCAATCAGCAGATTCTGCAGCAGCTTTTGGTATACCACCGCGTGTAGCAATGATTAGTTATAGTACGGGTAGTTCTGGACAAGGTGCTGACGTAGAAAAAGTAACACGAGCAACCCAATTGGCTAAAGCTAAGCGACCTGATTTAATTATTGATGGACCATTACAATATGATGCTGCCATTATGGAAAGCGTTGCGAAGAAAAAAGCACCAAACAGCCCTGTTGCTGGTAAAGCTACCGTATTTGTATTTCCTGATTTAAATACAGGAAATACAACGTATAAAGCAGTACAACGATCAGCTGATTTAGTAAGTATTGGCCCAATGCTTCAAGGGATGAACAAGCCAGTTAATGATCTATCTCGTGGTGCACTAGTTGATGATATTGTTTATACAATTGCGTTAACCGCGATTCAAGCAACACAATAGAAAGCTAATCAGTTACTTTTTATACATCAATAAATATCACTTTATTTCAACAACTTAAGATTACACCCCAAGATTGTTAACAATGATATCCACAGGTTTTGTGGATATCATTACACTTATTCTTAACTTATCGACATCTGCTAAGCTTTTTAATAAAGTTCATTTATTATGTAACATGCTACGAAGCATGATTGTAGCGATATCAATAAACAAGCCTCTTTCTTACTCTTTTAAAAAAACAAGCTTCTTAGCAATTCCCGCTTTTTCTTACATTATAATGCTAGACCTTCCTCTAGAGTTAATGACTAAAAATAGTTATAGTAGCCCACCATGTATTTATAGTGCCTTACCTAACTATTAAAATGACCTTAACACTAAAGCGATTAGATGAATGTTTTACTATTCATCGTTTACCTCAACACAGTGAAATTCCACCGCAAGTATTTAGTGCACCAATATTTTTTATTGCAAAAACAAACGATGAAGTTTCGATAGTTCTGCCGCAAGATATAATCATAGAAAGCAACAAGTCAGAAAAAAACTGGCAAGCTTTTAAAGTAGCTGGCCCTTTAGATTTCTCCTTAACAGGAATTTTATCTAAAATTGCCACGGTGTTGGCTGAAAATGAAATTAGTATTTTCGCAATTTCTACTTTTGATACTGACTATATTCTCGTCAAAAAAGATGCATGTGATGCTGCTATTAATGCTCTTAAAGCCAATCAATATAACATTTTATAATAATCCTAAATTTAACCTGCTGAGATATTCATACTAATGACTAAAACAATTACTTTATACGGCATAAAAAATTGCGATACTGTAAAGAAAGCGCAAAAATGGCTTACAGAAAATAACATTAATTATGATTTTTTTGACTTTAAGAAATCAACATTAACCAGTGAGTTACTTAATCAATTTGTTGAACTAAACGATTGGAATACGTTATTAAATAAACGTAGTACTACTTATCGAAATTTAAGCGATGAAATAAAAAACAATCTAACAGATGAAGTTGCTTTTGAGCAAGTGCTTGCACAACCTACTTTATTAAAGCGCCCAATATTAATAATTGCAGAAGATGATTCTGCTAATGCTTTAAAACTACATTTAGGCTTTAAAGCTGATAGCTATCAAGAAATTTTTAAATAACACTAAAACTTACTGTTCTTTAACAAGAGTGCTCAACAAGCTTTAGAATAAACTTACCTAATCAATGCAAAGAGTTAACATGCCTAATCCAACCAGTAATGTCATAAAACTAGCAATAGACTTAATTTCACGACCATCAGTCACTCCTGAAGATGCTGGTTGTCAGCAGGTTATAAAAGAACGCTTAGCCAAACTAGGTTTTACCAATGAAACCATGATTTTTGAAGACACAACCAATTTGTGGTCTCGGAGAAATGGTGGCATAAAATCAGATGATATTGTATTTTGCTTTGCTGGTCATACTGATGTAGTTCCACCAGGAAACTTAGAGTTATGGGACACTCCACCTTTTGAGCCGACCATTATTGACGGTATGCTTTATGGTCGTGGCACTGCGGATATGAAAGGGAGTCTGGCTGCTATGGTTGTAGCAACAGAACGCTTTGTAGAAGATTACCCAACCTACAAAGGTGCCATCACTTATTTGATTACCAGTGACGAAGAAGGCCCTTTTATTAATGGTACAACGCGCGTAATTGATACATTAGAGGCCCGTAACGAAAAAATAACTTATTGTATTGTAGGTGAGCCTTCAAGCACAAATACCGTCGGTGATGTCATTAAAAATGGTCGACGTGGTTCTATTTCAGCAGAAGTAGATATTAAGGGAAAACAAGGCCATGTTGCCTATCCTGAACATGTCAAAAACCCCATTCATTTAGCTATGCCGGCGTTGGCTGAATTAAGTCAACATCACTGGGATCATGGTAATGATTATTTCCCTGCAACAAGCTTTCAATTATCAAATATTCATTCAGGTACAGGGGCAACTAATGTTGTACCCGGTCATTTAACTGCTTTATTTAACCTTCGCTATAGTACAGAGCTAACCGATCAAATTATTGTTGAAGAAGTTGAGTCTATTTTAAACAAACACCAATTAGAATATGACATCAAATGGACATTTAATGGCAAACCTTTTATCACTGAGCTTAACAATGAAAAAGGAGACTTTCTAACTTCGGTAAGTCATGCTGTGACTTCTGTTACCGGTAATGTACCCGTATTATCAACATCAGGAGGCACGTCAGATGGTCGATTTATTGCGCCAACAGGTGCAAAGGTTATAGAGTTGGGGCCTTGTAATGCTACAATCCATCAAGTCAATGAGTCTGTTTCTTGTGACGATTTAGATAAGCTATGCGATATTTACTATGCTTGTTTAAAAGAAGTACTTCTTTAAGTAAATAAAAAATTCTGATGAAAATGACAACTAATAATGAAGTGATTTTAGGTGATGTAAATAATCAGTTGATGGGTTTAACCGATCAACATATACATTATCTAACTACTAGTAATTTAGATACTTCTCAAGCACGTCTAAAGTCACATATTGGTATTCATCAACAAATGCGGGTTGCATTTAAAGCACTTAGTGAATCTGCTTTGAATGCTGGTATAGAGCTAAGGATTGCTAGTGGATTTCGCTCATTCGAGCGCCAATTACAGATATGGAATAATAAATTCACTGGTAAAACGATTATTAAGGGTATGGATGGAGAGGCTGTTGATACAAGCAGTTTATCTGATTGGCAAATCACAAAGTCCATTCTATTATACTCTGCTCTCCCTGGGGCAAGCCGTCATCATTGGGGCTGTGACATTGATGTATATGCTCCTAATTTGTTAGCTACAGATCAACCTTTACAACTTGAACCATGGGAGTATCAAAAATCAGGCCCTATGGCATTACTGTCAACGTGGCTAACAAAACATGCAGCAGAGTTTGGTTTCTATTTACCTTATGATTGTTATCGAGGTGGAGTTGCGGAAGAACCGTGGCACTTATCTTTTTTACCTATTGCTAAACAATATCAAACCAACTTTGATATTCAAGCATTACAGTGCTGCTTACTTCACTCAAATATTGCAGGTAAAGAAGTAATTATTGATAATCTGTCTCTTATACACATCTCCGAGCCCACGAGACGTAGAGGAATCTCGTA
>OJGT01000124.1_pt1 | contig 15494 bp, 15 predicted proteins | sample 1595031 | NCBI WGS metagenome assembly OJGT01 (sample SAMN05416857, study PRJEB24817) | seawater metagenome | isolation source: Sea water | place: Canada:Atlantic | collected 2013-11 | reverse complement strand
ACGAGATTCCTCTACGTCTCGTGGGCTCGGAGATGTGTATAAGAGACAGCATTAGGTGCTACGGTAATTGGTACTGCTACGTCTGATCACGGTGCAGCTAAAATTTCAGAATATTTAGGTCAGGGTGATGTAAAAGGAATGGGCTTAGTTTTAAATGTAACTAGTGCTGATTCTATTGCAGCAATGTTTGCAGAAATTAAAGATGCACATGGTGCTATTGATATCTTAGTAAATAATGCAGGCATTACACGTGATAACTTATTTATGCGTATGAAAGATGATGAATGGCAAGATATCTTGGATACTAATTTAAGTTCAGTATTTAAAGTAAGTAAAGCCGCTATTAGACCAATGATGAAAAAACGTAATGGTCGTATTATTAACATTGGCTCTGTTGTGGGTACAATGGGTAATGCTGGCCAAGTAAACTATGCTACTGCAAAAGCTGGTTTATTAGGATTTACAAAGTCATTAGCACGTGAAGTTGCTTCTCGAGGCATTACGGTGAATACAATTGCTCCTGGTTTCATCGATACTGATATGACACAAACATTAACAGATGAACAAAAAGAAGGCATTTTCTCACAAGTACCAGCTAATCGTTTAGGTAAGCCTGAAGAAATTGCTTCTACTGTTGCCTTTTTAGCATCTGATGCTGCCGCCTATATTACAGGTGAAACAATTCATGTAAATGGTGGCATGTATATGGTGTAAAGCCTAATTTTAGTAGGCTTTATATTAATTTTTATATAAATTTTACCGTGTTAACAGGTTAGACCATGCAAAAAAGTAAACTCTAGGCTTGCATGGAAAGCTGTTGAAGAATACACTACACACAATTTGAAAAAATGCACTTTTAGTCAGTAAAGGAAAAATAATGAGTACTATCGAAGAACGCGTAAAAAAAATCACTATTGAACAGTTAGGTGTTAGTGAAGCAGAAGTTAAAATTAATTCATCATTTGTTGATGACTTAGGTGCTGATTCATTAGATACAGTTGAACTAGTAATGGCATTAGAAGAAGAATTTGATACTGAAATTCCTGATGAAGAAGCTGAAAAAATTACTACAGTTCAAGCTGCAGTAGACTACGTTACTGCTAACCAGTAATTGTTGAATGCGCATTTAACGCGCATTAATAAAATGAAAAAGCGGTGTACTTACTAAGTATCCGCTTTTTTTGTTTCTCTTATTTGATTTTTAAAGGTATAGAACGATGAAACGAGTTGTAGTAACCGGCCTTGGTATGCTTAGCCCATTAGGCAATACACCAGAGACAACTTGGGAAAATTTACTACTTGGCAAAAGTGGTATTGGTAACATTGATCATTTTGATACTTCAGAATACACCACTAAGTTTGCCGGTTTGGTTAAAGACTTTGATGCACAAAACTATATGGAAAGAAAAGAAGCCAAGAAAATGGATCTTTTTATTCAATATGGTGTTGCTGCTGGTGTGCAAGCATTTAAAGATTCCGGCATTGAAGTGTCTGAAGAAAATGCGCCTCGTATTGGCGTTGCTATCGGTTCAGGTATTGGCGGTTTAGGCTTAATTGAACAGAATCACGAAAAAATGCTTAAAATGGCTGGTAGCCCACGTAAATTATCACCATTTTTTGTACCTTCTACTATTATTAATATGATCTCTGGTCATTTATCAATCATGTTTGGTTTACAAGGACCAAATATTGCTATTACGACTGCTTGTACTAGTGGTGTACATAATATTGGTCATGCTGCTCGTATGATTGCATACGGTGATGCTGATGTAATGGTTGCTGGTGGCGCAGAAAAAGCCTCAACAACGTTGGGTATGGGTGGCTTTGGTGCAGCAAGAGCTCTATCAAGACGAAATGATGATCCGCAAGCCGCTTCTCGACCTTGGGATAAAGACCGAGATGGTTTTGTACTGGGCGATGGTGCAGGTGTTGTTGTAGTTGAAGAATATGAACATGCTAAAGCTCGCGGCGCAAAAATTTATGCTGAATTAATTGGATTTGGTATGAGTGGAGATGCATATCATATGACATCACCTCCTGCGGACGGTGCAGGTGCTGCTCGTGCAATGGCTAATGCAATCAACGATGCAAAAATTGATGTAAGTAAAATTGGTTATATAAATGCGCACGGTACATCAACACCAACGGGTGATATTGCCGAAACAAATGCAGTTAAATCTATTTTTGGTGATGATGCTTATAACGTATTAATGGGTTCAACAAAGTCGATGACAGGGCATTTATTAGGTGCTGCAGGTGCTATTGAAAGTATTTTTAGTATTCAAGCCTTAATGCATAACGCTGTTCCACCAACAATTAATTTAGATAATCCTGATGAAGGATGTGATTTAGATTATATTACTGGCAGTGCACGTGATGTGAACCTAGATTATGTAATATGTAACTCTTTTGGCTTTGGTGGAACTAACGGTTCATTAATTTTCAAAAAAGTATAATCAATTAATATTAAAAGCTTGAATTCAATTAATTAAGCCTGAATACTTAGCATCCTTGCGAAAGTCTTCAGGCTTAATAGTTTATAATGGTTAATCTTTCCTATATGTTGAATAGGCTGATTAAATTGGTATGACTCAATATATGAAACGTTGCTTAGTAAACGACAAAGAACAAAAACAGATCTCAATTGCTAATCGAGGGTTAGCATACGGCGATGGCTTATTCACTACGGCCAAAATTGTTGACGGGCAAATTGAATACTTATCCTCACATATTCAACGCTTATTCCTTGGGTGTGAAAACCTAGGGCTAACCTCTCTAAATACAGCTGACTTAACTGAAAAATTGATTGGGATAGCCAAGCCTTACAGTTTAGCGGTATTGAAAGTTATTGTTACTGCAGGTAGTGGCGGGCGAGGTTATGCACGTAGTACTGATTCAATAAACGACTTAATCATTACAGTACATGATTACCCTCAACATTATGATGATCTCGCTATCAATGGCATTACACTTGGCAATAGTACGCAGAAACTTGGTATTAACCCAATGCTTAGCGGGTTAAAGCATCTTAATCGTCTTGAACAAGTACTATTACGTCAAGAACTAACAGATAGTCCATTAGATGATTTAATTGTTGCTAATGTGAATGATGAGGTAGTTGAAGCAACGAGTGCTAATTTGTTTTTTTGGCTAGATGGTAAGCTATGTACTCCTGAAATAACGCATAGTGGTGTAAATGGCATTATGAGACAACTTATTCTGAAAAAATATCCCGATACCATCATCAGGCAATTTACATTTAATGAACTTACAAAGGTTTCAGCTATGTTTATTTGTAATTGTATTATGGGTGTAATGCCAGTAAAGCAGTATAACGACCAATGCTTATCAATAGCACTACCTCAAACAGTGCGTGATACAGTTAATCAACAACATAAGAAACCATTATGATGGCTAATTTAAATAAAGCGAGATTACTAAAACAAATATTACTTGTTCTATTTACTTGCAGTACCATCATTATTATTGTTTTTTTTGGTTTACTTGAAAAACAACTTAATCGTGAGCTACCGATAGCTCAAAATGAATTATTAACAGTAAAGAAGGGCAGTTCAGTTGCTTCATTTGCTAAAATATTAGTGCACAAAGGTTGGATAACTAACCGTTTTTGGTTAAGAAGCTATGCACGCTTAAATCCTGATAACGTTAAGATAAAAGCGGGCACTTATCAAATAGTACCTAATATGACACTAACAGCGCTATTAGCTCATGTTTCGAGTGGAAAAGAACATCAATTTAGCGTTACTTTTATTGAAGGCTCTACATTTAAAGAATGGTTAGCGCAATTACAAAAGCAAGCTAGCTTATCTAATCATTTATCAACATTACCAACCAGTGAGATATCAAATAGATTTAAAATAACTCAAAGTAACCCGGAAGGATGGTTCTTTCCTGATACCTATGCGTATACACAAGGAACACCTGCGATTGAGTTATTAAAGCGAGCTCACGTCGCCATGAAAACTAAACTAATAGAGTTGTGGCAACAAAGAGCGAAAGGTTTGCCGTATGAAACCCCATATCAAGCATTAATCATGGCATCTATTATAGAAAAAGAAACAGGGTATTTAGCAGAGCAGCCGTTAATAGCTTCTGTTTTTATTAACCGCTTGGCTAAAAAAATGCGCCTGCAAACAGATCCTACAGTAATCTATGGTTTAGGTGAACGCTACCAAGGGGATATTACTCGAGCCCATTTACGAGAAAAAACAGCTTATAATACCTATCGAATTAATGGTTTACCACCTACACCTATTGCAATGCCGGGTATCTCAGCTATTGAAGCAGCGTTGAACCCAGCTACGAGTGATTATTTTTATTTTGTTAGTTCTGGTGATGGGAAACATGTATTTAGTAAAACACTCACAGAACATAATAAAGCTGTTCGAAACTATTTGGCTAAACAAAAAATTAAAAAATAATTCGGTTTATCTGAAAAATTAGCATACTGAGAGAGAATATGAATAAAGGTTTTATGCTTGTCTTTGACGGAAGTAATGGTGCAGGGAAAACAACGGTTATCAAGGGTGTTGAAAAATACTTAACTTTAAAAGGTTTTGATGTTCTTTTGACAAGAGAGCCAGGTGGTACGCCAATTGGTGAAAAAATTAGAGACGTAATTTTAGATCCCTCAACACCTGAAATGTGTTTTATGACCGAATTAATGCTATTTGGCGCTGGTAGAGCGCAGCATATTCAGGAAAAAATAATACCTGCATTAGCGCAAGGGAAAATTGTTATCTCAGATAGATTTGATGCGGCAACATATAGCTTTCAACATTTTGCTCGAGGGATTGACTTAGCAACAATTCGAAAAATAAATGATTTAGCATTGGCAGGTTTTTCTCCTGAAATGAATATTATTTTAGATTTAGATCCCAATGAAGGATTAAAAAGGGTGCTCAGTCGAGGTGAAGGCTTAGATCGCTTAGAAGATGAAAAGTCTGATTTCTTAATAAAGGCAAGAAATGGTTATTTAAAACAAGCTGAGCAATTTCCTGATAAATTTGAAATTATTGATGCAGCTCAATCAAAAGAAGATGTGTTATCTGATGTTATTAATATTATTGATGCATTACTTGCAAAGCAGTTGCACTCATAGAGTAGAAGTAAGAAGCTAATATGAAAACATGGTTATTTTCACATCAATCAATACTCTCTCAGCAGTTTAGCCAAGGAACATTGCCACATGCTATTTTAATAAATGGTGTTATGGGCTCTGGCAAACTTGAATTAGCACAATGGTTGGTGCAGCTGCTAAATTGTAGTCAACCAGTAGATTCAGTTGAGCTTAATAAGGCGAATGTACAAGGCTGTGGTTTTTGCAAATCATGTTTATTACTTCAGAGTAATACTTTTCCCGATCACCTTAATTTAATCCCTCAAAAAAATAGCTTAGGTGTTGATGACATTCGACATGCGAATAGCTTTTTACAAAAAACAGCTTATTTAGGGCAATTTAAAACGGTATTAATTGATAATGCCCAAGCTATGACGTCTGCAGCTATGAATGCGCTGCTTAAAACACTAGAAGAACCCAGTGATAAAAGTATAATTATCTTGTTAACAACTGATATAGATAGTTTGTTACCTACAATCATTAGTCGTTGTCGGGTGTTGACTATCCGACCAGCTGTAGGTAATGAGTTATTATTACAGTTAAAAGCAAATAATATTGCAGGTAAACAAAATGTTGTTGAAGCTGAAAACTTATCAGATAATGCTTTTGTTAATTTAACTCAGCTTCCCGAGTTAACAGACGCAAAAATTAAAGAATCGTTCATCGTTTTTAAAAAATGTTATATAGACTACCTTTGGCTTCAGCAAGGTGAATCTCAATTGTTACAATATTTATTAAGTAATGAACATGCATTAAGGTGGTTAGAGCAAATCACCGTTAATTTGTTACGTGAAAACTTGCTTGATGATAGCAAAAATGAGCATATAAAAATATTTGATGCACAGTTACTTAATGGTGTTTATAAAGTGATCATTAATGGATGCAAACTTATTAAATCTTATACACAAGCAAATAGTCAATTTGTATGTGAACAAGTTATAATGAGCATCAGTGATTTAGTTGAAAAAAATATAAGTCAAAAGAGTAGTGATAAACGACTATAGTCGCTATTTTGTTTTAGATTTAAACTAGGAGAGTACCTTGATCCCACTAAATATTGAATTTCAGTCTGAGCACGAGCTATATATCTCCTATATGCCATTTTTAAAGGAAGGTGGCTTATTTATTCGAACTACACAACCTTATGAACTAGGCTCTGAGCTTGAATTAAATGTACTTTTACCTGATTCACTTGAGCCATCAATCATTAAAGGGGAAGTTTGTTGGATTACGCCTATGGGAGCTCAAAATGGAACGCCTGCGGGGATTGGTGTTAGCTTTACCGATGACCCTGATAAAATGCGTCATCAAATAGAACAAGTAATCGCTCGACAGTTAAGTTCGTCTGACCCAACGTTAACAATGTAAATATTTGCACAAACCGTTTTCTTATTACTCAATCTCTTTCACTATTTTTTTGGAGTTTTCTGTTGTTTATTGATTCTCATTGCCATTTAGATCGGTTAGATCTGTCTCTTTATAATGATGACCTAGCCAATGTTGTACAAGCGGCAACTGATGCAAAGGTCGATACACTCTTGTGTATTAGCGTCACATTGAAAGATTTCCCCAATATGGTGGAAAAAACTAAAAACTTTAATAATGTCTTGCTTTCATGTGGCATGCACCCACTTAATCAAGAAGATGAAGTGGATATTGCGCAGTTAAAGGAACTATCAGATAACCCATCTGTTATTGCTATTGGTGAAACTGGTTTGGATTATCATTATGCACCTGAAACTAAAGCAATACAGTTAGATTCATTTAAAAAACATATTATTGTGGCGAAAGAGTTAAATAAGCCTTTAATAATTCATACTCGAGATGCGCAGGAAGATACTTTAACTATGTTAAGAGATGAAGGTGCAGATGAAGTTGGGGGTATTTTACATTGTTTTACTGAAAGCTGGGAAATGGCTAAGCAAGCAATTGATTTAGGCTTTTATATTTCTTTTTCTGGTATCGTCACATTTAAAAATGCTACGGCATTAAGAGAAGTCGCGAAACTTGTTCCTGATGACCGCTTTCTTATTGAAACAGATGCTCCCTATCTAGCCCCTGTTCCGCATCGTGGTAAAGAAAATCAACCTGCATATGTTGTTGAAGTGGCAAAACATTTAGCAAGCATTCGAGGCCAATCTGTAGAAACTATTGCTAAACTTTCTACAGACAATTTCAATCGACTTTTTAACTTGTAAGACGTTAAGAGTTATTTATTCATAAAAAAAGCCCAAACAAATGAGTTTGGGCTTAAGGGATGGCTCAAAGGGGCTTGAGCCGTGCGCTACTTATATTCATTTTCCTTACGAGCATTCTTCTATAGTATTGAGACGCTACAGAATAAAAAATAGGATAAAATTCTCTCACCTATTTCTGTAAATAAGTGTAGTGCAAGTTTTTATAAATGCGAATTATTTACAACAAACTAGTTTAAATATAATTTGAAATGTCGCATATTATTTTCAATTTCCCCCTCGTCGAAGTGCAGTTATCAAGGTGAATGTAATAGTAAAGTGATCTCTTTATCTTGCTCTATAACTTTACCTGTTATCATCTTCCGGTAATGCGAAAAGAGAGATGCTTTCTTTAGCAAAACCTACACCCACTTCAGTATAAAAGTTAAATACTTTATCAACGCCATGTTTTTGTAATTTTTCTTTTTCATCATCATATCGGGCAATTGCAGCAATTTTTCCTTGGTAGTTTGCTTTTTTCAACTGTGTTGTAATATTCATTACATCTTGAACGGTAGGCAAGGCAAGTAAAATTAACTCTAGATGATTTAGTTGAATATTTTCCCAAAAACCGGCATCTTCGGCATCTCCACAGTAAGCACGCATATCATGATCATTTAACCAATTAACTTTGTTATTATCTGCATCTAAGCCCCATATTAGCTTTGATTGGTGTGCTTCCAGTGCTTTATAGGCACCCATTCCAACTCGTCCCATACCTATAATTACAATAGGTGCGTCACAAGGTTGCTCAAAACTATCTTCTGGGAGTTTAGTAATATTCTCATAGCGCTTGAATACAGACTTATAGCGAGTAAAAAATACGTGAGCGTAGTTATAACAAATATTAGTGAATATAAAAGATAAGGTAACAGCAAGCGATAAAATAACTAACCATTCTTTTGATAACCAACCTTCATTAGTACTTAATGAGGCAACGATTAAGCCAAATTCACTAAAATTACTTAATACTAATGCTGACAAGTAAGCGGTTCTTCCTCGTAATTTCAATGAGATAAATAAGAAGAAGAATAAAGCAAATTTTAAAGGAATGAGTAAGGTGAGTAATGTTGCAATTCCTAGCATTTCCCAAGTAGGTAGTGCGGTAAAACCAATAGTTAAAAAGAAGCCGATTAAAAATAAATCTTTAAAACTTAATAGTGATTTTGATATTTCAATCGCTTTGTTATGAGAGGCAAAGAACATACCTACTAATAAAGCGCCTAGGTCTCCTTTAATATTCACCAACTCAAATAGTTCATAACTCCCAAAAGCAAGAAAAAAACCAGTGAGTGGGATTAATTCACCATGTCCTGCTTGATCAATTAGTTTATGTAGTAAAGGTTTAATTAGAAACACTAATGGTAATAATATTGCCCAATAACTAGGTAACTTTCCTGTTGCTGCAACTAAAAAGATTACGGCAATAACATCTTGTATAACTAAAATAGCAACAGCCAGTTTACCGTGGCGAGTTTTTAATTCACCATGCTCTTCAAGTAATTTGACCACACAAACGGTACTACTAAAGCTGAGTGCAAAGATGATTAATAATGCTGTTGATATATTTAAATCTGCAACAAAGCTTAGAGATATAAAAACAAGTATTTTGAAGGATAGCGTACCTAGAATAAGCCACAAAATTGTATGACTAAAAGCACCTGCCCATACTTCAGTTTTGAGTAAATCCTTAATATTAAGCTTTAGCCCTATCGTAAATAGCATCAAAGTGATGCCTAAACTTGCTAATTCTGAAATTGTTTCATCCGCTTGAAAGCCAATAAAATGCAGGATAAAACCAGCAACTAAATAGCCGATTGAAGGGGGCAATGAGACTGTTTTAGCAAGAAAGCCACAAATGAATGCGAATAAAACCCAAATAAAATCCATAAGTTATGCCTTTGAAGTGTAACTATTATTTGAAATGCTAGATGAAATAATTTTTTTTGTATTCATAAAAATTTAGGAGTCGCCTGATAAATATAAAAAATTGTTACTCACTTTAGGGTGCGATGATTAATGAATCAAATTGCTTTTTCATAAAGTCAGCAATAAGAGGTTGTGCTTTTTTGTTAGGATGAATCCCATCGTTTTGCATTAATTCAGGCTGTATGGCAATAGGTTCCATAAAAAAAGGAATTAAGGGTATCTTGCTTTGGCTAGCTGCTTTTGTAAATGTTTGATTGAATAGTTTATTATATCTTGAACCATAATTTGGCGGAATTTTTATATCCATTAAGAATACTTTGACAGTATGCTGCTTAGCTAGTTGAATTAATTGTAACAAGTTGTTTTCAATGAGCGTTGGAGGAAAACCACGTAAGCCATCATTCCCACCTAATTCTATCAACAAATAATCAAATTTTTGATTAGCTAAAATTCTTGTTAGCCGAGTTAAACCGCCTGCTGTAGTCTCACCACTGATACTTGCGTTAAGTAATGTATAAGGTGCTTTTGTTTGGGTTAATTCACTATTTAAATGGTATACCCAGCCTTCATTTTCTTTCATACCAAAACTTGCACTGAGGCTATCACCTAGTATTAAAATAGAGAGTGGCTCACGTATATGATTTTCATTAGCTTGGCTTGAATATGTTAAAAATAACCCAATGCTAGTTATAATTAATATCGATAAACGAAAAAATGACTTTTTTATCATGAAATTAAATTCCGAAATTATTCTTGAAACCCAATCACTTGCAAAGCATGTCATGCTTGAAGATAAGCAATTAACTCTTCTGCAAGATATTAGTTTGACTGTAGCAAAAGGGCAAACGATTGCGATTGTTGGTTCATCAGGATCAGGTAAAACGACTTTATTGTCTATATTAGCTGGTTTAGATCTTCCTTCTCAAGGTGAAGTTTATCTGAAAAATAAACCATTGCACAAATTAAATGAAGAACAACGAAGCCAAGTGAGAGCTGAACATGTTGGTTTTATATTTCAGCAGTTTCTATTAATTAGTAGTTTGACTGCTTTAGAAAATGTCATGCTACCAGCAGAGCTCGCAAATGATGATAATGCAAAACAATTAGCTTTAGATTTATTAGCGCAAGTTGGCTTGAGTGAACGAGCGAATCATTTTCCTGCACAACTTTCGGGTGGCGAACAACAAAGGGTCGCTATCGCTCGGGCCTTTATTTCTAAACCGGATGTATTATTTGCAGATGAACCAACAGGAAATTTAGATAAGAAAACATCAACCTATATTGCTGACTTATTGTTTGAACTTAATACAAAATATGACACAACACTGGTTTTAGTTACCCATGACTTAACACTCGCACAACGCTGTCAACGACGTATAGAAATGCAAGGAGGTCAATTGGTTAATGGTCCAATACCCTCTGATATTAGTAAAGAACAATGCGGCACAGAGACAACACACATTGAAGTAACCGAATGATGAATTTTCTTAAGGTTAACTGGGTAAAACAATCAATACAGCTGTTAAAGCATGAACTTAAGCGTGGCGAGTTAACCATTGTTGTGCTGGCAATTGTACTGGGTGTGGCTAGTGTTTTTTCGTTAGCTGGCTTCTCAGGAAAAATTAAGCAAGCGCTTCTTCATGAAAGTACCAGCTTTATTGCTGCAGATCGTGTTTTACAGTCAAGTAGAAAGCTTGTTTTACATCCATCAAGTAAACAACCAGATGGTTTGTCTCGTGTGCAAATAGACAATAAAAGTCAGCAACTTAATATAAAACAAGCTGAAAAAGTTTTAATGTCTTCTATGGTGTTTGCAGGTGACGTAATGGCTTTAGTTGAAATTCAAGCTGTTTCATCTGCTTATCCGTTAAGAGGGGAGCTACTGGTAAGCGATAGCGTTGATTCAACAAGGGTATCAGCAGTCAATGCCCCAGATTTGGGCAGCGTATATATTGAAGAGAAACTATTGTCAGTACTTGGCGTTACTATTGGTGATGTGATTGATATTGGTGAAAGCCGCTTTACTATTAAGGCAATAGCAAAGCAAATACCTGATGCATCTTTTAGTGTGTTTACCTCAGGCGTTAAAATTATTATCAATGTTGCTGATTTAGATAAAACCCAATTAGTACAACCTGGCAGTAGGTTGACATATAAGTATTTATTTTCCGGTGATACGGATGATATTGAAGCATTAACAACATGGTTAAAGCCAAAGCTCAATGAGAGTCAGCGCTGGCACGATATTCAATCTAAGCAGTCGCCATTAGCAAATGCGCTTAACAGAGCTGAAAAGTATCTATCACTTGCAAGCTTATTAGGCATTATTTTGGCAGCTGTTGCGGTTTCTGTGGCTAGCAGGCGTTATGCACAACGACATCAAAGTAGTGTCGGTGTATATAAAGCAATGGGAGCATCGTTAAGTCATATCAGAAAGTTATATTATTTACATTGGTCTATGTTAAGTCTGTTCAGTATTTTAATTGGCTTATTATCAGGATATATTCTCGCGCAATTAGGATTTTACGCAATACAGGATTACTTACCTGTACAGCTATCAACGGGTTCAGAAAATGGTGCATCCACTTTGGGATTAGTCTCTTTAGGCTTTTATCCTTTAGTTATCGCTATTTTTACAGGTGTTTTGTGCTCGTTTGCTTTCGCTATAACGCCATTAAAAGAGTTAGTTTCTACGTCGCCTTTAGTTGTTATTAGAGGTGCTCAGCAAACGTCAAGTAGTCAGCAACTTTCGATTCGTATTAGTCAATTCTTGATTCCACTGCTAGCATTGCTCTTTTTATTATTTATCTTTAGTGGTGATATATTCTTAAGTTTTAGTTTATTAATTGGCGGTATTGCTGTTTCAGTTTTATTACTCATAATTGGCCGACTGTTAATGAAAGTTACACGTAACATTGGTACTAAGGCAGGCGCATCTTGGCATTTAGCTTTGGCTAATTTACAACGACGAGCGAAAGAAAATAGCGTACAGCTGGTTAGCTTTACTATTGCGATTAAACTACTTTTGATGATCATTGTGATAAAAAGTGCTTTATTGAGCGAGTGGCAAGCACAGTTACCAGAGCAAACGCCCAACTTGTTTTTAGTTAATATGACTAAAAACCAAGCAGCTGAAGTTGATGAATTCGCTATACAGCAACAAATTACTGCAGGTGATATATATGCGGTTGTTCTTGGTCGATTAACAGCGATTAATGATGACAAAATAACAAAAAAAGTATCTAAAGAAAAAACTGAAGACAATGATAATGGTCGCCAAGGAGTAGGGCGAGAATTAAATTTAACTTGGCGTGAAAACTTACCAAAAGAGAATACCATTGTTGAAGGTCAATGGTGGCAAAAAGGCTCAATAAGCACTAATCAAGCGCAAGTTTCTATCGAGCAAACGCTTGCTAAACGCTTGAATATAAAAATAGGTGATAATTTAACATTTCAGTTGGGCAGTGAAGTAATTAAGGTACCGGTAACAAGTATTCGTAAAGTGAACTGGCAATCAATGCAACCTAATTTTTATATGATTTTTCATCCACAAGTGTTAGCCGATTATCCAGCAAGTTATATTTCATCTATCTATCTGCCAGTAAATAAGAAAATACAGTTACAACAGTTTTTAAGCACCTACCCAACAATTATAGTAATTGATGTTGACGAAATGATCCTACAATTACGTAAAGTTATTGAACAAGTCTCTAAAGCGGTTGAATTTATTTTAGTTCTTGTTGTTTTTGCCGGTTGTTTAGTTTTAGTTGCGCAGGTACAAGCAAGTATGGAAGAGCGAGAACGAGAAATAGCTATATTAAAAACAATTGGTGCTAAAGGCTCACTACTACGAAATAGTATTTTACTTGAATTTGTTGCCTTAGGTGGTATTGCAGGCTTAATGGCAAGTGTAGCAATGGAGTTAACTGTATATTTACTACAGCGTTTCTTATTTAATATGGAAACAAGCTTTCATGCTGAGTACTGGTTGCTAGGTATTTTATCAGGTGCGATTTTTGTTGGTATTGTGGGTTTATTAAGTTGCTGGCGTCTGTTGAATATGTCGAGCGTTACCTTAATTAGACGAACAATGTAAAGATCATTAAACTACATGAAAATTAACTATTTAGTTAAGTATTTAAAGAGAACAAGTATGTTAAAATACTTACTTGATTCTAAGTAGAACTCTGCTTTAGCTTTATAGCAATTTTTTAAAATCGTTGTGATAACACATTAAACGTTTAAGTAGATAGCACAGTAAACTAAAAGGAATAAGAATAAATATGACCCCATCAAAGCAGGCAACGCCTTATTTAGTGGCATTTGCATCAATTATTATTATTATTTCGGGACTGAAGGTTGCAGCACCTTTATTGGTACAACTCCTGATGGCGCTATTTATTGCGATAATTTGTATGCCTTCAATACGTTGGATGGAAGACCACAAAATTCCACGCTCTATTGCGATCATTATAGTGCTAGCCATCATTTTAACCTTTGTTTATGCTGTGGTTGCTTTAGTTGGCGACTCAATTAATGCATTTAATGCCAACAAGGAGTTTTATATTGAACAATTAGGCTCCCGGGTTAAATCTATTGTTACGTGGGTTGCTTCTCACGGAGTTCCAATTGAAAGTGTAGACGTTGCTTCAGCATTTGAAAAAGCCGATATAATGTCGCTAGTTACGTTGATATTGGGTGGTGTGGGCAATATATTCAGTGATTTTTTTGTAATATTTTTATGCGTTATTTTTATCTTAGCTGAAACAACAAGCTTTCCCAGCAAGTTTGCTAAAGCATTTGTTAATGCTCAAGATAAAATGGTGCATGTAAATCATGTTCTCAGTAAAATCCGCCATTACCTAGCAATTAAAGCAGCAACAAGTTTACTTACCGGTATTTTAGCTTCATTAGCTCTTGTTCTTATTGGTGTCGATTACCCATTTCTTTGGGGAATGCTGGCATTTTTACTTAATTTTATTCCTAATTTAGGCTCTCTACTGGCTGCGGTTCCCCCCGTTATTTTGGCTTTGATTCAGTTAGGCCCAATTGGTGTAATGTGGACAGGGATTAGTTTCTTTGCCATTAACAATATTGTTGGCAATTATCTTGAACCTAAATTAATGGGTAAAATGTTGGGCTTATCGGCATTTGTCGTGTTTTTATCGTTAATTTTGTGGGGATATATATTTGGCGCAGTAGGTATGTTTTTATCAGTGCCATTAACGATGATGATAAAAATTGCTTTGGATACGAATGAGAAAACTCGTTGGCTGGGTATTTTACTTGGGCCAGAAGAGGAAGCTGAAGAAGAAGTTCCTATTGAACATTAAATAGAGCTTATTGAGAAAAGTGAGAGGTGAACCTTAATGTCTCTCACTGACCTTAAAAATAACAATAACGGACTTACTTTAAGGTATTAGACTTAGTTCTTTTATCCTAGCTTTACTCAACAAAATATAACACTTTTTATAAGCGTTTGCCGCGCCTTTCTCAGGTGAAACAATAAGATATTGCCAACGGCAATCATTATCTCGAAATGTATTAAAATTACTCTGTGAACGTTTAAACATCTTTAATGCTGAATAGCGGCCTGTAATAAGTGCTTTCTCTTCAAGATTAAAAGTGTGATTATTTATCCAAGTTTGTAGTTCTCTATCAACAGCCTCTTTCACATCATCTAAGCAACGTGAAATATCGGCTGTTGTTTTATTTGAATTTTCACATTTATCTAATGTTTTTATCGCAAAAGATGAAGGTGCGAATAACAATTGCCCAACAAAAAACATATTTAGAACAAGTAATTTTTTTATCATATTGTTTAAATTCTAATTTATCGATTTATCGTACCAGCCTTTAGTAATCATTTGCAGGCTGGTACGTATTCTAGCTAAGAAACTCAAATACTTTAGTTAAAAATATAAGGATTGACCTTAAACTTAAAACTAGGCGGGTAGTACTTTCTTATAAGGCTTAACGATGACATTTTTATAAACACCTGCCGCAATGTAGGGATCAACATCGGCCCATGCTTGAGCTTCAACTAAACTGTCAAATTCAGCTATAATTAATGAGCCAGTAAAACCAGCAGCACCTGGATCATTACTATCTATGGCTGGACACGGGCCAGCAACTAATAAGCCTGTCTCTTATACACATCTCCGAGCCCACGAGACGTAGAGGAATCTCGT
>OJGT01000123.1_pt1 | contig 15596 bp, 11 predicted proteins | sample 1595031 | NCBI WGS metagenome assembly OJGT01 (sample SAMN05416857, study PRJEB24817) | seawater metagenome | isolation source: Sea water | place: Canada:Atlantic | collected 2013-11 | reverse complement strand
TACGAGATTCCTCTACGTCTCGTGGGCTCGGAGATGTGTATAAGAGACAGACTTTGACTTAATACGCCAAGTGTAAATAAAACATCTATACCTTGTGCTTTAGCAAATTCACCAACTTCTTGATGATAATTGCGGGCTTCACTACCTAGCTCTCCCATATCGCCCAAAATTAGTATTTTTTGCCCTGAGTAAGCCGCTAATAATGAAATTGCCGCTTTAATTGACTCTACATTTGCATTGTAAGTGTCATCAATTAATTTAATTTGATGGTTTGATTTTGAGCTATTAAGATGATGAACATTTAATCGGCCTTTGACAGAAGCCATATTAGCTAGACCCAAGCAAATATCTTGTAAACTTGCGCCACATTCAATAGCAGCGGCCGCAGCAGCAACAGCATTACAAACATTATGTTTACCTGGTACGGTCAGCTGTATTGCACATTGACCCACAGATGTGTGTAAATCAAAATATGCACATCCATTTTCATCGAGCGTAATATTGCGACTATAACAATCTGCTGCATCAACATTATTGCTATGCTCACAAGAAAAAGTGCGTACTTGCTTGTCTGTTAAACGCCACTGCCATTTACTTGCGTATTCGGTATCTTGATTATAAAGAGCAACACCCTCAGCAGTTAAACCTGAAAAGATCTCGCCTTTAGCACGCGCAACACCACATAAATCACCAAAACCTTCTAAATGTGCCGCAGCAATATTGTTAATAATGGCTACGTCAGGTTTGACTAGTTCAGTTGTGTAAGCTATTTCACCCATATGATTCGCGCCCATTTCTATTACCGCAAAATCATCACCTTGAGATAAACGTAATAAGGTTAAAGGTACGCCGATATCATTATTAAAGTTTCCGTTCGTTGCTAAAACATTCCCTAAACGAGACAGGATCGCGGAAAGCATTTCTTTTACTGTAGTTTTACCACTACTTCCTGTGATACCTATTGTTTTAGGCGCCACTTGTTGTTTGACATACGCAGCAATTTTACCCAAAGCAATACGCGTATCCTCAACAACGACTTGCGCAACAGTTTCTTTATTTAAGGCATCAATATAATGGTCAACAATAAGTACCTGACAACCTTTATCAACAACTTGTTGGGCAAATCGATGGCCATCAAAATTAGGGCCTTTTAGTGCTAAAAAAGCATCTTTTTCTGTTAATGTACGTGAATCTGTTACTAGGTTTTCAATTGTTATTGAATTGAGTGATTCATGGCAAAATAACTCGCCATTACTCGCTTTTGTTAAGGTGGCTAAATCTAAAACAATCATAAATTACCACCTGATAATTTAGACAACGTATTATCATCCACTTGCTTAAAAAAATTCATCACGATTTGTCGTTCGTTATAATCAATTTTATCTTTACCTAAAATAATATAATCTTCATGACCTTTACCTGCTAACAACACCACATCATTACCACGAGCTTTGTTCAGTGTTGCCAACACAGCTTGCTCTCTATCCACAACAACTTCGTATTGAGCTTGCGACGTTAACCCTTTGATAATATCTTCGATAATGCTCATCGGTATTTCAGTACGGGGGTTATCGTTAGTAATAACTAAGTAATCAGCATATTTTTCAGCGGCTTGTGCCATTAATGCTCGTTTACCTTTATCTCGATCACCACCACAACCAAAAACAACATATAAATTGCCATCACAGTGTTGGCGACACGCTTGTAAAGCTTTTTCTAGTGCATCTGGTGTGTGGGCATAATCAACAACGGCGGTTGCAGCTACTGATTTTTGAGATGAAAAAGATTCCATACGGCCAGCAATAGCTTTCACAGCCATAATTTTCTGGGCGATTTTTTCAAGAGAAATATCTTCAACCAATAACACTGCAATAACAGCTAATAAGTTATCAATATTAAAGTCACCCAATAAAGGGCTATTAATTTTGATATCACCAAGGTGAGTGTTCAAAGTAAAGTGAACTCCTTGGCTATGGTGAGAAACATGACTACAGCTCACAAATTGCTCTGCATTACGTACAACATCACCACGACCATATAGCCATAGGTTTGATTTATCATCTGGCCAGGTGGTTAACCATGTATTGACTTGTTGATCATCGCCATTAAGTACCGAAACTTGCTCATTTTGATGAGTAAACAGTTGTCTTTTTGCTGCTGCATAATCAGCCATACTACCGTGATAGTCTAAATGATCTCGGCTCAGATTAGTGAAAACAGCAATATCAAAAACACTTCCGTCAATTCGACGTTGTTCAAGCGCATGAGAAGACACTTCCATAGCAAGATGAGTCGTTTTTTGCTTCGTAAATTGATTGAATAGCTGAACTAAATCAGTGGCGCTAGGTGTTGTATTCTCTAGAGGTTGCAAGTTATCCAGCATACCTGCACCATTAGTGCCGATAATCGCACAAGGCTTTTGGCAGTTTGTCAGTATTTGTCCAAGTAATTGACTAGTACTTGTCTTACCGTTAGTACCGGTAATGCCTATCATGGTCATTTTTTCTTGCGGCGTTTGATAATAAGCACTACTTAGTTTAAATAACGTTTGATTTAGTTGATAAAAACTTACAACTGCAATGTCTTGATGATAAACAATATTGCCATGTTGAACTTCATCTAAGCATTCAGCTAACACTAAATTAGCGCCTTTATTAATTGCGCTCTCAATATATTTTCTACCGTCAACAGCATGACCAATAACAGCACAGAAAACATCGCCTAACTGAAGATGTCTACTATCATTAGTAAGTTCTTTTAATGGCGTTGATAAAGTAAAGCTATCTGGTAATTCTACTGAAAAACCATTCAGTAGCTGGATGATAAATTGTGTTGATAACTTAGACATCATTAGCCTCTGTTACATTGACACTTATTGCATTAGCATCTTCTATTAATAGCTGACTTTGCGCTAACTTTTCATTAGCATCGGGCATAACATTTAAGACTCGAAGTGCCCCTTTCATCACCCTAGAAAATACCGGTGCGGCAACTTCACCGCCATGATAAAGATCGCCACCTGGATCATTAATCACTACAACCACAACTACTTTGGGATCAGATATAGGTGCAATGCCCGCAAATAACCCTACATAATCATTACCATAACCACCTGCTACTGCTTTAAAAGAAGTACCTGTTTTGCCTCCAACGCGATAACCCGCTACTTTAGCTTTTTGCACATGTTCATCAACAACGGTTTCAAGCATAGTTGTCACAGCATTGGCATTTTCTTTAGAAAAAATTCTTACGCCTTCATTAACTTGCTCTGTTTTAACAATAGAAAGTTCTCGTTTAATACCGCCATTAGCTAATGTTGTATAAAAACGAGCTAACTGCATTGGCGTGATGGCTAAACCATAACCCCATGACAGTGTTGCCAATTCAAATTTTGACCAACGCTGTCTATCATGCATCATTCCAGAGCTTTCACCCACTAAACCTGTACCTGTACTATCGGCAAAACCTGCATCAAAAAACTTATCAAGTAAAAAGTTTTTCGGTACTGATAAAGCCAGTTTTGTGGTGCCCATATTTGAAGAATGGACAAGAATCTCTTCAATTGATAATTTGCCACGATTAATAGGATCACTCACTCGTCTACCACCTAAGCGCATCCAACCTGGACTGGTATCAATAATGGTGTTTGCTTTAGCTGAGCCAAACTCCAAAGCCGTTAACGCTGTAAGCGACTTCATGGTTGAGCCTGGTTCATAAACATCAGTAATAGCACGATTACGAAAGCGATGAATTGCTGTATTTCGACGATTATTCGGGTTATACGATGGACTATTTGCCATAGCCAAAACTTCACCCGTATGAATATCAACAACCACAGCTGAACCTGAGGTTGCTTTAAATGCCTGTACAGCACCTTTTAATTCTTTATAAGCAATAGCTTGAATACGTTGATCTATTGTTAGGGTGATGTCTTTAGCTTCTTGTGACGCTTCTACTGACAAAATTTCAATTTTACGGCCTTTCGCATCTTTTCTGAAACGCTTACTACCACCAACCCCCGTTAATAACTGATCGTATACTCGCTCAACGCCTTCAATACCTTTATCATCAACATTGGTGAAACCAACTACATGAGCACTAATTTCACCCGTTGGATAAAAACGTTTTGATTCTTTACGAAGATGGATACCAGGAATTTTTAGTTCACGAATATAGTTCGCCATCGCAGGAGATATTTTTCGCTCTAAATAGACAAAGCGTTTCGACGGGTTACGTATCACACGCGAGGTTAACTTACCAACATCTTGACCTAAGACATCTGCTAACGCTTGCCAATGTTCCGTCATCTTTAACGCTTTATTATCCATAATAATTTTAGGATCAGCCCACACCGTTTCTACTGGTACGCTAATCGCGAGCTCATCACCATTTCGATCAATTATCGAACCACGCTGCACTGTATTAGCTGCAACTCGCATAGAGCGCATATCCCCTTGCTTTTTGAGCATATCAGGTTCAATTATTTGAATATAAGCACTACGAGCTAACAATCCAGCATAAATCAAGGCAACAATAGCCAATACAACATAATAACGCCATGCGTTAGTTGTTGGTTGACTGCTGCGGTTGCTTGCTTTTTTGTTCACACTTAAGCTCACTTTATTACTCATTTAACTCAGATTACTCATATTTTTCTTATTCATTCATTTTAAATTCTGAATCTGATTATTATTCTAACGTCACAATAATTTCTGATTTAGAGTCAAGTCGCTTCATGTTTAAAAGCTTCTTCGCTTTACTTTCAATTGCGCTATGTTCTGCTAAAGAGTTTTGCTCCAGTAACAGGTTTCGCCACTCAATGTCTAACTCGTCTCTTTGGGTATATAATTGCTCTAATTCACTGGTAGTCTGGCGATTTACATGAGTGTAATAAATAACTGAAAAGGCTGAAATCACGACTAAAGCCAATAAAATATAACTAACAAAATGCTGTAAAATGTCTTGCCAAATATCTAGCGTTAACACAGATTTACGTTTTACCGAACTATTACTTGGCACAGTTAATCATCTGTATGTGGCAAACGTTTGGCAATGCGCAATACCGAGCTACGCGAACGTACATTGATTTCTACTTCGCTTTTACTTGGTTTTAATTTACGCCCAATTAACGCAAGTTTTTTTCCTTTATTTAACTCTTCTTCTGTAACAGGCAAGCCACGCGGCACTTTTTTCGCTTGCGAGTGCTTTTTCATAAACTGTTTTACTAAACGATCTTCAAGTGAGTGAAAACTGATAACAACTAAGCGTCCGTCTTCAGCCAAAACAGATAGAGAAGCCGCCAATGCTTTTTCAATTTGATCTAGTTCACTGTTGATATACATACGAATAGCTTGAAAACTGCGCGTCGCTGGATGTTTTTTAATTTCGCGCTGTGGTGCGGTAGTTTTGATCAATTTAGCTAATTGACCTGTACGGGTAAAAGGCGTTTCTACTCGCGCATCTACAATAGCATTGGCAATACGCCAAGCATGCTTTTCTTCACCGAAGGTTCTCAAAACCCAAGTAATATCTTCTACGTCTGCAACAGCCAACCACTCTGCTGCGGTTTGTCCTCGACTCGTATCCATTCGCATGTCTAAAGGACCATCTTTCATAAAGCTAAAACCACGTTCAGCTTCATCCAGTTGCGGTGAAGAAACACCTAAATCTAATAATATACCGTTCACTTTACCCACTAAGTCATGCTGCTGAGCTATTTCAGCTAAGTGAGCAAAACCTTGGTGTTCAATGAGAAAACGCTCATCATTTTGGAATTTTTTAGCTGAAGCTATTGCAGAAGGATCTCGATCAATGGCGATTAGCCGCCCTTGCTCTGATAATTTAGATAGTATCAAAGACGAATGTCCACCACGACCAAAAGTACAGTCGATATAGCAGCCATCAGGATCGATATCTAAACCATCTACGGCCTCCGCTAATAAAACAGAAATGTGTGTTTTATCTAATTCCATGTTGTTATTTTTATAACCTTTTCAATATAGTTGTGCGCAAACACTACAATGTTTAGCTAATATCAGCCGGTAAATATCTATAAAGATAAATCTAGTAAACGATCCGTTAATTCAATTTCACCAGATTGTATTTTACTAATACCTTGCTGCATTTGAGCTTGCCATGCTGACTCGCTCCAAATTTCAAATTTTTTCAACTGTCCAACAAGCATCACTGATTTTTCTAATCCTGCATGTTGTCTCAATGGCCCATTTAGTAATAAACGTCCATTTTTATCCATGTCGCAATCAGTAGCATTTCCAAGTAAAACTTGTTGTAATAATCGTTCCTGTGGGTTCATACTAGATAAGCTACAAAGTTTTAATTCAATCTCTTCCCATTCAGGCAGTGGATAAAGCAACAAACACCGATGCTGAATATCAACCGTGCAAATCATTTTTCCTTGGCAATCGGCAAATAGCTCCTCGCGATACTTAGTCGGTACCGTGATTCTATTCTTGCTATCTAACGTAATTGCGTTAGCGCCTCTAAACATAATATTTACTTAAGTTGACGTTGAATTTGTATAAAACTTTGTCGTAATTGCTAAAAACTCACTTAAATCTCTATTAAGATCCACAATTACCCACTTTTTACCACATTGATACAGTTTAGTGACTAAAGTAAAGTTATGTCAAGCAAAGATCGGCAAAAACATCAGTACGAGTACTGGTCAAAAACCCAGTAAAATTAAGGGCTGAGAAAAGAGTCTTAGGAAGTGAATGAATTTGTGGACTTTTGTGGAGATACTTCTCAAAAAAGTATTAAGAAAGTAATAAAAATAATTGAAAAGTGGTTAGAAAGAGTAGAGTTTTATCAAATAAAGGAGTCCCCACCCAAATTAGTGGGGATCCATTAAAAAGAGTTAATTATCTAGAATAATTCATCATCAATATCAAACAAACAATCACAACCAGATTTAGCCGATGCAATTAAAGATAATCTACGCGGTAATAATCGCGTAAAGAAATAGCGAGCGGTGTGTAATTTTCCTTGATAGAAGTCATCGCCACTTTCGCCATTGTTATTTTGTTGTGCTAAAGAAACTTGTGCCATTTTAGCCCAAACAAATGCCATAGCAGTATAACCAAAGATATGCAGGTAATCATTTGCCGATGTGCCTAACTCATTAATATTATCTTCTGATTTAGATAAAATATAATCAGTTAATTCTGTTAGATCAGTTACAGCTTGTGATAATGGCGAAATAAACTCATCCATACCTTGCTCATCTTTACTGCTGTCGATAAAAACATTCACTTCATCAGTAAACACTTTTAGCATAGCGCCTTTTGAACCAGCAACTTTACGCATTAGTAAGTCCATGGCTTGAATACCGTTGGTACCTTCATATATTTGCGTAATACGCGCATCACGTACTAATTGTTCTTGGCCCCACTCACGAATAAAACCGTGTCCACCAAATACTTGTTGACCTGCAACCGTATTTTCAAAGCCTAAGTCAGTGAAAAATGCTTTGGCTATTGGTGTCATCAACGCAGCGAGTGTTTCACCTTTAGCTTGCTCTTCAGCTTCACCGTAAGTAGCGTAGTCCAATTGCATAGAAATATAACTAGAAAGCGCACGTGAACCTTCATTTAAAGCTTTCATATTTAAAAGCATACGACGAACATCGCCATGTACCATAATAGAATCAGCTTCTTGATCAGGGTTTTTAACACCATTAGTTTTACTATCAAGTGCTCTACCTTGTATTCTATCTTTCGCATATTCTAATGCATTTTGATAAGAACGTACTGCAGCACTTAAGCCTTGGATACCAACACCAATACGTTCAAAGTTCATCATGGTGAACATACACGCTAAACCTTTATTTAGCTCACCAATTAAAAATCCTTTTGACTCATCAAAGTTCATAACACAAGTCGCTGACGCATGAATACCCATTTTATGCTCTATAGAGCCACAGCTAACATTGTTAAACTCACCCAATGTTTCATCATCATTGACATTGTATTTAGGTACTAAAAATAACGAAATACCACGTGGACCAGCAGGAGCGTCAGGTAATTTAGCGAGCACTAAATGCACAATGTTTTCAGTAAAATCGTGCTCACCTGCAGTGATAAATATTTTATTACCGGTAACACTATAACTACCGTCTTCTTGTGGAACCGCTTTAGTACGAATAAGACCTAAATCAGAACCAGAATGTGATTCGGTTAAACACATAGATGCAGTCCAATCACCTGCATACATACGTGTTAAATAACGTTGTTTTAATTCTTCACTACCGTGCTTGGCTAATGATAATGCAGCACCTGCAGTCAATACAGGGTAAAGCGCAAACGAGATATCTGCACTATTTAGCATTTCTTCATGCATAGCCGTTAACATTTTCGGCATGCCCATGCCGCCATATTCCACATCTCCACCAAGTGCAGTCCAACCACCTTCAGCGTAAGTGTTGAAAGCTTCTTTATAACCAGGAGCTGTTGTAACAGCACCATCTTTAAAGCTCACACCAATTTCATCACCTTGTCGAGCAATAGGATCAATTTCTTGTTCAGCAATTTTTGCACATTCTTGCAAAATAGCTTGAGCCGTGTCTTTGTCAACTTGCTCTGCTAATTTAGGTAGTTTTTGCCACATTTCATCTGCTTTAAATACTTCATAAAGCAAAAAACTCATATCTTTTAACGGAACCTTATACTCAGCCACGACAACTCCTATTTATTGATTAAATTGTAACTAATTTACTTTGTTTCTCTGGTAATAAAACTCAAAAAAAGAAACAAGCGATTAAAACAATTGTTTGAATATACCTTATTAACAGTAAAAGTAAAGGTTTAGCCTAAATTAAGACGTGTTTAACTTGATGTTTTATCAAAAATTGCGATAGTGTTAATAAAAAGCCTAAACGAAGTAACAATATCTTGTTTCAAAACACAGCAAAAACTTTCCTCTATATATTCATCTTGCCATTGCTATTAACAACGATGGTACAAGCCAAACAGCTAAGTTTTTCAAAAAAAGTACAAGACAATAGTTATGCTTTCAGTTATCAATGGCTTGATCATAATAACGCCCGCCAATCTATCCAGTTTAGCTTAACTAAATCAGCTTTATTTGAACGCTTCAGAATGTTGAAAACTTATCAAAGTGAATTTGCTCAAAAAACCATATTACATGCAGTTAAAAGACAACTCAGACAACAGCCATTAAATGGTGCTAATGTTGTTTTTAAAAAACAAAGCGGCAAGACAGTAATTAACGTAGAAGGGGTAGATGAAAAAAAAGTAGCCGCAGCCTATCAAAAAATTAAAGAAATTGAGAAAGAAGCAACAAATAAGTACTTCAAAAGAAATTACTATCAAACTTTTATTACACATGATCAACAGAGAGGAATAAAAGTTGATCATGTAAATATTGCTAAAGCCTCTGTTGCTGACTTTAAAGTGCTAAAACCACTTATTCTAGATAAGGTATCGATCGAAAATATTCGTAGCGTTACTAATTTTGTTCTTGGTTTTGTGCAAAATATTCCTTATTCAACATTAGAATCTCGCCTTACTTCTTCAGGTGCTGGTTTTAACCCACCAGCAAAATTATTATGGGAGAACCAAGGAGACTGCGATAGTAAAATGGCACTAACAGCAACAATTTTACGTGCCTTAATGCCAAGAATAAGCATGGCAATGATATACATTGATCAACATGCCTTTATCGGTATCGCTATCCCGGCAAAAGCTGGTGAAGTAAGCATTACTCATAATGAAATAAACTATTTATTAGCCGAACCCACCGGCCCTGCTTTATACCCATTAGGAGTTTTAGCGCCAGAATCTGAATTAGCAATAGATCAAGAGCGCTATGTTGTGGAAGAATTTCATTCTGATGGTAGTTTTTAGAAATAGATTACTTATATCTCCATTTACAAAGCACCTCAACTCTCATTTCATTCAAATGTACACCTTCGACTAGTACAGGTATATACGCCCTGCTAACAAACTGTTAACATTTCAGTGTTAAGATTATTGTAATCAATAATTCAAAAGTTATTAGAAATAGGGAAGCTAGAATGAAATTTAATAAACAACATAGCAAACTTGCTTTAGCTGTAGGCTTTGCCTTAGCACTTTCAGCCTGTGCTGAAAAAAAGCCAACCACCACTGAAATAAAAAAAACAACAAGTGAAATAGTGGCGCATCAAGTAAAGAATGAACAACAATTAAGTGAATTTAATTGGATAGCAGAACGCTTTGCCGATATTCGAGTCCTACGTTATCAAGTACCTGGTTTTAATGAACTACCACTTGAAACCAAAGAATTGCTTTATTATTTATATGAAGCTGCGTTATCAGGCCGCGATATTACTTGGGATCAGAACTACAAGTACAACCTGACTATTCGCCACACATTAGAAGCAATAACTAGTGACTATCAAGGTGATAAAACTACTGACGAATTTGCTAAGTTTGTTGAATATACAAAACGTGTTTGGTTCTCAAACGGTATTCATCATCATTACATGTCAGCTAAAATACAGCCTGAATTTAGTAAAGAAAGCTTTGCTGACTATGTTAACTCAGTCGCTAAAACGGGTAAATTACCTTTAACAAATGGTCAAACAGCTAAGCAACTTATTGCGCAATTAACCCCTGTAATGTTTGATACTAACATTGCGCCGAAAATGGTTGATCAATCTGCCAATATTGACAATGTAGTTGCTTCTGCAGTTAATTATTATGAAGGTGTTACTGAAGCCGAAGTAGAAGCTTATTATAAAGCAAAAGTTAATAAAGATGATAAGCGCCCTGTCTCTTGGGGCCTGAACTCTAAACTAGTTAAAATAGATGGAAAACTTGTTGAGCAAACCTATAAAGCTGATGGCATGTATGGCAATGCGATTACAAAAATAGCCTACTGGTTAGAAAAAGCGGCAAGCGTTGCTGAAAACGATCAACAGAAAAAAACACTTGAGTTATTAGTTAAGTATTACCGTAGTGGTGATTTAGCTGATTTCGACGCTTACAATATTGCTTGGGTAAATGATACGGCATCAGATGTGGATGTAGTTAATGGCTTTATTGAAGTTTATGACGATCCTCTAGCCTATCGTGGATCATTTGAGTCAGTAGTTTCTGTAAAAGATCATCATGCAACTAAAGTTATTGCAGCGATTGCTGAGCAAGCACAATGGTTTGAAGATAATTCACCACTTATTGAATCACATAAGAAAAAACAAGTAAAAGGCATTACCGGAAAAGCAATTACGGTTGTTATAGAGTCAGGTGATGCTTCACCTTCAACACCTATTGGTATTAACCTACCAAATGCGAACTGGATACGCGCTGAACATGGATCAAAATCTGTTAGCTTAACTAATATTGTTGATGCTTATGATCATGTTAAAGGTGGATCACTATCTGAGTTTGCTTGGGATGAAGCGGAGATGAAACGTGCCAAAGAATTTGGACCACTTGCTTCACATCTTCATACAGATTTACACGAAGTTATCGGTCACGCTTCAGGTCAAATAAATGAAGGCGTTGGCACACCAAAAGAAACCTTAAAACAATACTCTTCTGCTTTAGAAGAAGGCCGTGCTGATTTGATCGCCTTATATTACCTAATGGATAATAAACTTGTTGATATGGGCATTATGCCAAGTCTTGAAGTAGGTAAAGCCAGTTATGATAGTTATATTCGTAACGGTATGATGCAGCAATTACGTCGTTTAAAAATGGGTGAAAGTATTGAAGAAGCTCATATGCGTAATCGCCAGTTAATTGCTAGTTGGGCCTTTGAAAAAGGTGCTAAAGACAATGTTATTGAGAAGCGTATCCGCGATGGAAAAACTTACTTTGTTGTTAACGATTACAAAAAACTGCAAACTTTATTTGGGCAACTATTACGTGAATTACAACGCATAAAATCAGAAGGTGACTTCGCCGCTGGCCAAGCACTCATTGAAAACTATGCTGTTAAAGTAGATAAAGATCTTCATCAAGAAATATTAACTCGCTATGAGAAACTTGATTTAGCACCATTCTCTGGCTTTATTAATCCTAAATTAACACCTATTTATGAAGGTGGAGAGAAAGGTAGAAAGCTAATAGATGTAACAATTAGCTACCCAAGTGATTTCTCTCAGCAGATGCTAGACTACGGTAAAGATTACAGCTTACTACCTTATGTAAACTAAGCTATAACGTACAAAAAGCCACTTGAAGTAAGTTTAATACCTTGCATCAAGTGGCTTTTTTACATGTAGTATATTTACGCTTCAATAGTTCTAGTTAACAACAATATAAAGTATTAATCACCCTTATCGGTAAAAGGTATAGCCTTGCGATTAAAAAGTGTTTTTAATAAGGCAAGTGACAAGAGTATCCATGCACTAAACGCAATCCAAAGCATGCCCTGTGCTAAAAACAATAAAGGCGTAAATTGTGAAGAAAGCGCTAAATTATTTGTTGCTACAGTATACATCCCCAAAGGAAAAACAATACTCCACTGCATAGGATTATAGGTTAAAGGGACTTTTCGATAACCATGAGTCCAAATGCCGATAATAACCAATAATGGTATCCACCATGTAGCCCATGTCCACAACATAATAGAGATCAACTGAACAACGGCATGTAATTCAGCAAGCATAGGAATAACAGGATCGGTTAATAGTAAACTACTCCCTGCATTAGCACTTATCGCTGCAGCTCCCATAATAACCCACATTAAAGGAGAACAATCATTAGCACTCATCGTTTTGAAAAAAATTCGATAACAAAACAAAGTAACTAATACCGCATAAAAAATGATGCCTAATGCCCACAGCATGTAAATTTCAACCATCATATAAGCGGAATATTGTCCAAAATCTGCGGCTATTTTTGTGCCTAGAAACACCAGTGATTGAGTACCGACAATCAGTATTAACCAACCACCATGCATAATATTCACTTCTCTATCTTTATGGGCAAAGCATAAAACAGTAAAGCAAAAGTACATTAAAATTGACCAGTAAATAAAGGCAACTAACCAGCAAACAATTGCCAGTGTTGAGTGCCCCTGTTGATGCAATAAAAACCCACAAATATTGGTAGCGGCAACAAAAGTAAAAAAAGTAAAGGTTGTTTTTGGGCTAATTAAATTTTCAAATACAACCTTAGGGTATTTAATTAATCGCCAAGTATACAAATAGACCATAACAAGCCATGTGACTAAGGTAATAACCATAAAGCTGTTTGATAAAAGAATATCATTGTGTAAAAAAAAGGCGACAGACAGAATACCGCTTGCCATTGTCATAGCAAAATAACCGGGATATAAATCTTTCAACCAATTTTTATTTTCTGACATTGGTAAGCCTCATTGACACTTATTTATTGAGCAGAACTATTATTGGGCAGGTGGGGGTTTATCAAAAAGTGATTATAAATTGATAAACTTAGCTTAACAGAGTAACAATATAAGGCAAATTCATTGATGAAATTATACGAGGTTGTTTCTTGCCATATTACGGTGAACTTTTTTAGCAATACGAGCTAAGTCACTCAATTCACCTAAAGTAGGGGTTACTTCATTATTTAATTGGCATTGGTAATGATCAAGCTCACTACCAATATATTCCAACATTTTTTTAGGGCAGCCAACACACTTACCTGCGCAAATTTCATGCTCTGGCATATCGAACGGTAAAGCAGTATGTATTTGCTCAATAAGCGTTTGCATTGCTATAGATGTATTAGGCTTCATGCAGAGTTATTAATTATTTGATTCTAATTCTATTGGATTTTCATCACGGTCATAAATAACATAACGACCAACATTATTGCCAGTTTTTACATCGTTAACCATTTTATTCAAGAAAGGTTCTGCATCGTCTTCACTTGGTGTCATACCATCTTCGCCGCTAAGACTGGCAATAAACACAAAATTCCAATTTTTCTCTATCGAATCCGCTTCAGCTTTTAGCGCTGTAAAAGTTGTTAATTGTTCAGGTAATTTGTCAACACACATGACCGGTTCAATCGTTCCCTGCTGGTGCTTTTTACTTTTTTTAGGGTTTTTAGATTCTGCATTCGCAAATAAAAACATTAAACGTTGTGGTTGTTCTTGTTCTTGAGTTAGCTGTAAAAGTTCTTTGAAAGTTTTCATATGGTTGTAATCTATTAGCTTGAATATGCAAAGAATGGTAGCACATAAAATAAAAAACGCCTTGATCTGAGTTAACAAATCAAAGCGCTTTACTATAACTTAACTATAAAGCCATATTTTAAGTACAAACTTAGCTTCAGTTATTACTGCTTAGTAGCATTTACTTCTACTTCATCATTATCAAGGGCTAATTTATAACCAAATGATACATGATGGTAACGAGCACTTGAGTAATCGTCATGGATAGCAAAACCAAAGTTATATACTTTGCCTGCTTCTATGCTTACATCGCCTGCTTTGTCAGACTTAAGCTTACGCTTAACAATCACTGACCAAGTACCATTTTTTAATGAAGCTTCAACAGTTGCGCCAACACCTTTATGCATATCACGCTCTGCTAAGATTTGACCGTCTTCAACTTCTTTAGTACCTGATTTGTAGCGTACAACATCCATCAATTGATTAGCTGATTGAGCTGCATCAATATCACCTTGATCTTTAAGCTTATCCCAGCCACCTAGCGATTTTCCGCCTCGACCTTTTAGTTCTAACTTAGTACGCGTTTCTTTCAAGTACTTAGTAACACCAGTACCTGTGCCCGTATCAAACTTAAGACGTTTAGCCAAATCACTACCTTTTAAGGTATCAACATCAGGTGCAAATGGCATAGAGTTAGCATCGGCATGACACGTACCCCAACAACCTGCTCTGTCTGCATATTCAACATCATCTGTTGCTAACATAAAGGCTAATTTCATTGGGTTTTCAGGATCCATTTTACCGCCATCAACAAATGGTACAGCAGCATGTTCACCTTCAGGCCAGCTAAATCTTAAGTATAGATTTTCAGCATCATGAGTAGAATCAATAGTTACATCAATATGGCCACGTTTTCCAGGGATAACGTTTGGTTCAAGGTCTTTCTCACTTTCACCTGACACAATGTTTTTACCAATATCTGCTATCTCTTCACCATGACACTCAATACAACGGTCACCTTTAGTGAAGGCACGTTTACCGCCATGTTTACGGCCTAATATCCATTCAATCGATGCTGTACCTGGATAAAACACACCAATATCTTTAGAGCTAGCTTTACCCCAATCTACATTGATATTGCTTGCAGCAGGCGCTTCACTTGTGCCACCTATTGCTGGTTTACTCGAGGTAACATTAGCAAGAGCTGATTCAACAGCAGCAGCAATTTTTTGCTCTACTTTCGCTTTTTCAGCAATTTTATCTTCTTTTGCTTTAGCTGCGATTGCTGCTTCTTTGGCTTCAATGCGTGCTAAACCTTCTTTATATTCTTGTGGAACTTCACGAATGTAATCAGGGTTTGGCGCTTCAATTGCTTCTAACTCTTCATCCGTTAATTGATCTCTTACCCCGTGATGCGCAATACCTTTATGACAATCAATACAGGTTCTGTCTCTTATACACATCTCCGAGCCCACGAGACG
>OJGT01000122.1_pt1 | contig 15624 bp, 11 predicted proteins | sample 1595031 | NCBI WGS metagenome assembly OJGT01 (sample SAMN05416857, study PRJEB24817) | seawater metagenome | isolation source: Sea water | place: Canada:Atlantic | collected 2013-11 | reverse complement strand
CCTCTTCGTCGGCAGCGTCAGATGTGTATAAGAGACAGGTTTTTCAGCTGTTGCTAACTGGGCAAAGTCAAAGTTTAAGGCATCAGTTTCATAAATTGTTAAGTGAGGCGCTAAAAAGGGATGGTGACGTAACCTTTCAGCTAAATCTCTATCAAGCTCAACAACAGATAATTTTTTTGCTCGCTCTATTACTGGTTCAGTTAACGCACCAAGACCAGGACCTATTTCAATTAAGTTTTCACCAGGCTCAGGGTTGATGGCATCAACAATATCACTGATTACAGAGTCATTATGAAGAAAGTTTTGGCCAAATCGCTTTTTTGCTTGATGACCTAAATGTGTTTTACTGTTCATGAACTTTTCTCTCACGTCAGATTATGATCTGACTTGTATTATCGGCTGCTATTTACAAGATCTATTGCACTAGTAATTGCTTCTACCATACTACCGGGATCTGCTGCTCCAACGCCTGCTAATTCTAATGCAGTACCGTGATCTACAGAAGTGCGGATGAAAGGTAAACCTAACGTAATATTTACTGATGATCCAAAGCCTTTGTATTTTAATACAGGTAAGCCTTGGTCATGGTACATACTTAAAATAGCATCAGCATCTTCTAAGTATTTTTGTTGGAAGATAGTGTCAGCTGGCAATGGACCAATAATATTAATACCTTCTTCTCTGAGTTCAGCAAAAGCAGGTTCCATGACTTCTATTTCTTCACGACCTAAGTGGCCATCTTCACCTGCATGTGGATTAATACCACAAGCATATATCTTAGGGTTTTCTATGCCGAATTTACTCTGTAAATCTTTGTGCAAAATGCGAGTTACTTTTTGAAGTCTCTCATAAGTAATTGCTTTTGCTACATAGGCAAGAGGTATGTGAGTAGTTACTAATGCAACGCGTAATCCTGTCGTCGCTAACATCATTACAACGTCAGAGCAGTTTGCTTGTAGAGCAAAGTATTCAGTATGGCCGCTAAAAGGAACGCCTGATTTATTGATTAAACCTTTATGTACAGGACCTGTAACTATTGCTGCAAACTCTCCTGACATATTTTTATCACTAGCGACTTTGAGCGTTTCAACGACATAACTACCATTACTCGTATCCAAGGTTCCAGGAACACATGGCTGACCCAATGGTATATCTAATATAGTTAAAGTGCCTGCAGCTTGAGGAACAGCGTCAAGGTTCTCATCATAATCAATAAATGTAATAGGCAACTTAAGTTGCTCAGCACGTTGCTCCATTAGTTCTTTGGATGCAACAACAACAAGTTGCACTGGCCAAGCTTGCTGCGCTATAGAGATAACTAAATCAGGTCCTATACCAGCTGGCTCACCAGGGGTAATGGCTATTCGGGTAGTCATTTTATTTATCCTGTTCAAAAATTTCGATATAGGCTTCATCGCGAGTTTCTTTTATCCAACGAGCGCTTTCAACGCCAAACTTACGATTATGCAGAATTTGGTATACTCGGTTTTCATTCATTTGTGATGTGGCATCTGTCATACGACGATCATTTAATTGAATAATATGCCAACCAAAAGATGAGCGAAATGGTTTATGGTATTCACCAACTTTCATTGTGGCTAATGCTTCTTTAAATGCAGGATCGTAATTGCTAGGATCTGACCAACCTAAATCGCCACCACGAACAGAAGTAGGGCCTTCTGAAAATTCTTTTGCTAAATCAGCAAATGTTGCTTCGCTAGCATTAATTTGATCAAGTAGATCTTGTAATTGTGCCTCTGCTTTGGCTTCACTTAAAATTATAGAAGGCTTAATTAAGATATGACTTGCTTTTACTTCTTCTACTTCAATTACTTTACGGCCACGTATATCAAGTACTTTTACAATACTAAAGCCTAAGCCCGTTCTAATTGGACCTACTATGGTTCCTTTATCTTTACCGTCGATTAACTCTGAAAAAAGTGTTGGCATTTCATTAATGTTTTTCCATCCTAAGTCACCACCTTTTAATGCATTTGCACCACCTGATGAAGCGATAGCAACTTTAGTGAAGTTAGAACCACTTTCAAGTAGCTCTATTACCTTGTTAGCACGTTTCTTACTTGCAATCATATCTGCTTGAGAAGCGTCTGAAGGAAACTCAATTAAGATGTGACCTAAGTGATATTCAACATCATTATTGGTTTGTTCTTTCATTAAATCTAATAAGTTTGATACTTCTTGTGGTGAAATATAAATACGGCGTCTAACACTATTACGGCGTACTTCACCTGAAATAAGCTCTGTACGAACATTTTCACGATATTTTTCATAATCTTCGCCATCACTTACAATCGCTTGTCGAAATTGAGGCAAAGTTAATTTATTTTTTGAGGCCATATTAGCAATGGTTTGATCTAACTGTGCATCGCTGACTTGCACACCCATACGTTCACCAATTTGTACAATTAAACTATCATTAATTAGTTTATCCATTACTTGCGTACGTAATGCATTATCAGAAGGTAAGGCTTGGTTACTTTTTGCTGATTGTTTTTTTATATTTTTTAATAAATCTTGTACTTCTGATTCTAGTACTACGCCACTATTAACAATTGCGGCCACCTTATCTAGCATGACTTCTTTTGCTTGAACTGGAGTGTTTACTACCGCGCAAATGCTACAGGCGATGATTAAAGTTTTAACTAAATTTTTCATAAATTCTACATCTTGATTATAGTACGTTGTTATTTTTTATATATTTGGCTCTATTAGTAACTCACTTTTTCAGTTACTAATTTTGTAAGTAATAAGGGCGCTTATAGCCAAAAATACTTGAGTCAAACATTTCTTGTGTGCCTATAGCACCTTGCTCGCCGTTTAACCCTTTTATGATGAACTGTAACACGAATCCGCCGTTAAACTGATTTCGGTTTTCATTAAATAGGCCGTCAGCGCTTAAGTTCGAGTTTATATGTCTATGATACGCAACACGTATAGCCCAACAACAACTTTCGTATTGTATTCCGGCATAACTTTCTATACTACGACTGCGTTGTAAGTCTTGCGTTAACCGTCCTACAAAGGCCCAGTCTTCATTAATAGCAAAGCTAGTTAACATAGATGCTTGCTCTAAACTATTACCTGAGACATTACGAGTGTACCTATGGTTCAATTGAACTGAATTATATTTATCAATTTGGTAGTTTAATGATACTTGGCTTTTGTTGGTGAAATTTTCTATGGTGTTGTATTGAATGTCACTACTAATTTGCCACTCTTGGCTTAACCGATAAAATAAATTGGCAGCAACAGAAGATTTTTGGCTCGTTTCTGAGTCAAAAGTAGTAATGCTATCGTCAATTAATTCATCAAAAATATTATTATCAGATAGGTAATGTATTCTACCAACACTTAAGCGGAAAACTTCTAAATTAGATTGATCAAGTACTCGGCTTGTAACACCCCAAGTGTATTGATTAGCTCCAGCAATTCTATCTAAGCCGCTGTAGCTTCTGTCTCTAAATAAACCGTTATAGTCATCTTGTAAGTTAGTTGTATCATAAAGCCCTATATCAGTTTGATCTTTTTCAGGAATATATAGGTACTGAATTTGTGGCTCTAATGTTTGAGTGTAGTTACTACCAAACAAAGATAGTGTTCTATCGTAATTTACACCGGCATGGAATCTTATTTTAGGTAAAGTACGGTTAACTGTTTTTGTTAGAGTGCTACCACTTTGAATATCACGTTGTTGGTAGTAGGTATTTATTAACTTAAACTCTGAATTTAAGAACCATGCTGGTGTTGAAAGTGGAAAATTAACACCGGCTTCTACATGGTAGCGATTCGCGCTAACTTGTTGCTTAGTAGCAGCTTTAAAGCTTGTTAATTCAGAGTAAAGTTCAAATTGGCCTTTTAACTTATGTTGAGGAGAAAGGGTAAAAGGCTGTAGCGCTAAAATTTCAATATGAGGTAGCGTTTTATAGCTTGGTTGATGATTACCTAGTATTTCGAAATCTTGAATTTTCATTGTTGCCTGCCAATTTTCTCCAAAATAAGCAAGCTCTCCTAATTGATACAAGTAAGCATCATTTGAGTTATATTCTTTTGAGCCAATATCAACTAGATAGTTATCATCACTAATTGTTGTATAGTCAATGTAAGCTCTAAAATTATCAGAAAATGTGCCGATATGTTGCAGTCGTGCAAGATAGCGAGCATCTTTGTTAGATGTTATTGCATTATCTTTATTCAAATATTCTATGTTTATATTGCCTGATTGCAAATCAGTTAAATAACGAAATTCAGTTTTTAACTGTGTACCTCGTTTAGACATATAATAAGGTGTAATAGTCGCATCTATATTAGGTGCAATATTCCAGTAATAAGGTGTTTCAATTTCTAATCCTGAATTACTTGAGCTACCAATGCTTGGGTATAAAAAGCCACTCTTACGCTCTTTTGAAACAGGAAATGAAAAGTAAGGTAAATATAAAACGGGCACATCGAAAAGACGAATTTTTGCATGATATGCTTGACCGGTAATACCGTCTGCAGATATTTCAATTTCAGAGGCTGTTATTTGCCAATCAGGCTTTTCTCCTACACAGGTTGTATAAGTTGAATCTAATAAACTTAAGCCATCTTTTGAATTAATTTGTAATTCACCTGCGCTACCATGACCAGGATTATCGTATAATTGATACGAAGTATTATGCATTACACTTGTCTGATCATCTTTACTTGCGTTTAATTCTTCAGCAAGAATACCAATACTTTGATTTTGATAGTGTATGTTCCCTTGAGCATTAAACTGCATTAGTAAACGGTCAAATGTTAATTGATCAGCCATGATGGTTTGGCTTTTATCAATTAGCATGACATCACCACTAAAGTTAGCATATTGATCTTTTTCAATACTTGAAAACTTAGATGTTATACGAATATTATCATCAGTTATTTGCACGCCATTTGTTGCTATTGGTACAAAAGTTGGAACTGCACATTTAAGTTGTAATTGTGCATCTTCTTGTTCAGCGTCAAGTGCAAACGTAGGTAAAGATATTACTATCGTGAATAAGGCGCTACTGGAAAAAATTTGTCGAAGAAAAAGCATTTATTTTTCAGGTTATCTTAAATATACGTGATGAAGCGTATATGATATAGCAAATACAAAATGGTAGCTATACCCAAACCACTTCATGATGAAAACTCGTGATATAGAGGTGGTTTGGGTATAGACGTAGTACGTAAATCATAAACATATAATAAGGTAGTAAAATAAATATGCGTATCTGGGGTAAAATTTTAGGTTTTTTATTTGGCTATATGCTGAGTAAAAGTTTATTTGGCGCTTTACTAGGGCTTTGGTTGGGTCATATGTTTGATCGCGCTAGAGGTTTTAATTTTGATGGTGTTACCGGTGGGAAGTCTGATGATGTTGCTCGTCAAGCTGCTTTCTTCTACACCACATTTTCTGTAATGGGGCATGTTGCAAAGGCTAAAGGGCAGGTGACAAACCATGAAATTGCCTTTGCCAGTGCTTATATGGATAAGTTGGGATTAACAAGCGAGTTACGAGAGCAAGCACAGGATGCTTTTCGTGAGGGTAAATCGGATGGGTTTCCATTAAAAGAGCGCTTAATCAAATTTAAGCGTATTTGTGGTAACCGTCAGGATTTGTTACTCATGTTCTTAGAAATTCAAATTCAAGTTGCCTTTATTGATGGTGAATTAGATAAAAAAGAACGAGAAGTTTTACATACTATTGCTAAATTTTTAGGTTATTCAGTTCGTCAATTAGATAACTTACTTGAAATGATTATGGCAAGTGAAGCTTTCCATCAACAGTCAGGACAAGGTTATCAGCAGTTTAATGGTGGTAATGCACACACACGAGCAGGGCAACTTGAAAATGCTTATAAAATTTTAGGTGTGAGTGAGGACAATGATATGCGAGATATAAAGAAAGCTTATCGTAAACTAATGTCACAACATCATCCTGATAAACTTATCGCTAAGGGTTTACCACCAGCAATGATGGAAGCAGCAAAAGAGAAAACACAAGATATACAAGCTGCTTATGATTTAATTTCTAAACATAAAAAGTAATGTTGTGGGCTTTGAGCTTGTTTAGCTATTTTTACATGCTCAAGTCCAAAAGATTATTTGTATGATATTTACCAGCCGATAGATTTTAACCAGCTATTTATTTGGCTAAGTAATTTTTCTTCAGGATAATAACCGGTAACCTGATTTATTATTTTTCGCTGGCGATAATACGCTTTTAACTCTTGCTTTGCTAAGCTTAAGCGCTGTATGGCTTTATCCATCACAATAGGGTTATCGTACATTAGGTATAAATCTAACACTGGATATTCACTATAAGCTAATGCTTTTGCAAAAGCGGTATTACTCTCATTAATTAATTCATGGTTATCCATTAGGTAGCTACTAAGTAATATTACGGCATTGGGTGTACCATCAACTTGACTTTCGCTCTGCTGATTAAAAATATCAACTAACATAGCACCATTATTGCCTTGCGCGATAACGATGACGATGCCAGGGTATTCTTTACTTTTAGTCAGTACAGTATTTATTAATGTGCTTAACTTCTTTTTGTATTCATCAAGTATTTTTTTGTTAGCTTCTTTTTGTTCACTTACTTTTAGTGCTTTTGAAGGAAAGTTACTCGGCTTATTGGCGGGTTGAATGCTAATTGTTGTCCAGCCTTGTTGAGGTAATTTTTTTTGCAAAAAATTGATTGCTTTAGGGTTAACAGCGCCTTGCTGCCAATCAGGTAATAAAATGGCAACACCTTTGCTATTCACATGGGTATTTTCATCTATTATTGTGAGGTAATCATCGGTGCCAGCTAAAATAGGAGTAACACGTTTAGCTGGGAGGTAGTGACTTAAATCTTCTTTATATTGCTTTTCTATCGAAACAGGTAAGGGGATTGTTACCTTAGCTTTTTGTTCACTGTTTTGTTTGCTTTCTACTGTAGTTTCTTCTTGCTTATTTTCTTGAGCAATAGCTATGGTTTGTATACAAAAAAATAATATTGCCGTAAGTATTCGCTTGTATTGCATTGGCATATCATTTCCTTTGGCTGTGTGTATAGTTTTGTATCGGCATTAATAATCAATGTATTAATATTAATGCCTTTATTGAAGATGCTAATCACAATAGCATCATGAAGAGTAGATGACTAATCGAAGGGGCAAGGAGCAACAAAGCAAAGTAATTCGCCTGTTACAGGATGGGTTAAGCTTAAGTTTCTAGCATGTAAGTTTAATCTAGAGCTTATTGATAAAGCTTTTTCATGGGCGTAAAGTCTATCACCTAAAATAGGGTGACCTATAGCTAGCATATGCACGCGTAATTGATGTGAACGTCCGGTAACTGGTCGTAATTCAATTAAGGTACTTTCATCACCTGAACTCAATGTTGAATAGCTAAGTACACTATAATTAGTCAGTGATTGTTTACCATTGTCATGATCAACCATTTGTTTTGGTCTGTTTGGCCAATCACAAATTAAAGGTAAGTCAACACTGCCTTCTATTTCAGTTACTTTACCAAATACTCTAGCAATATAACTTTTCTTTGTTTTACGCTGTTCAAACTGTCGACTGATAGCCACATGAGCAGGTTTGTTCAGCGCCATGATAATAATACCAGAGGTTGCCATATCTAAACGGTGCACAACGGTTGCTGTTGGCAACACGCGTTGTACACGATTTTGTAGACAGTCTTGATGCTCGGGTAGACGGCCAGGTACACTCAATAGTCCACTACTTTTATTGAGTACGACCATGTCGTCATCTTGATAAATAATCTCAAGATAAGGCGACATTGGCGGTTGATAAATAAAGTCAGGATTAGCAGCCATTAGTGAGTTACCACTATCATACGAACCGCTTCAAAGGTCAATTGAGCTTTATCAATGTAATGACTAAGTTCATCTTGTTGATGAGCAAGGAAGTCAATTTCTGCTTGGCGAACACTTGGGTTTATTGCTTTTAATGCGGTTAATCGTTGTTGTTCTTGGCCTAATTTATTTTGCATGCTTTTTAATGCTTTAGTTTGAATCTCTACAATTTGTTTCTCTCCGTGAGATTCAGCCTTAGCTACTAGTGGCGTAATTTGTGACTTTAATGCCTTAATTAATTGTAAAGCCATCACCTTTTTAACTGGCGTTAGCTGCTTATCAAGTACTGCTTCGCTGACTTTATCACCAAGGTTATTACCACTTTTATCAACTAATATGCGAATAGGTGTTGTTGGTAAGTATCTACCCAGTTGTAAATGTGCGGGTGCTGTCGCTTCTACCGTGAATAAGCATTCAAGAAAGAATGTACCTACAGGTAAAGATTCTGCTTTTAATAAGCCAATACTAGCGTTGCCAATTTCATCACTGAGAACTAAATCTAAAACACCGCGAACCATAGGATGATCCCACGTTAGCAATTGATAGTTTTCATTGATTAATGCGGTATCACGATCAAATGTTACGGTTGTACCGTCTTCTGGTAAACAAGGAAAGTTGCTATTAAGCATATGTTCACTTTGATTTAGGGCAATAGCATTGTCGGCTTTGTCATCTTGCTGCACACCAAAAACATCTAATACTTGAAACATAAACTGTGGCAAGTCTATTTGTCTGTCATTTTTCTCTATTTTCTTAACTAACTCATGAGCGCGGCCTTGCCCAGATGAATTAATTTCAAGCAATTTGTCTCGACCCGCTTCAAGCTCTGATTTTATTTCACAGTGCTTTTGCCACGTATCACTGATTAACTTTTCTGCTGATGAGGAAGCATGCTGTGCGGTTAATGCTAATGACAACAACTGCTGACCATAGGCTTCATAAACGACTCTACCAGTAATGCACGTATGCTCAAAAGCTTGCATTCCTTGTTGGTACCAATCAAATAATAAGTGTTGTGCTGAATCTTCAAAATAAGGAGCATGTAATCGTATTACTTCAGTTTGGCCAATACGATCAAGACGACCTATGCGTTGCTCTAGTAAATCAGGATTACTGGGTAAATCGAATAAAACTAAATGATGTGAAAACTGGAAATTTCTCCCTTCGCTACCAATTTCAGAACAAAGAAGTAACTGTGCACTATCTTCATCTTGCGCAAAGTAAGCCGCAGCTCTATCACGTTCAAAAATAGATAAACCTTCATGAAATACTGCGGCGCGAATGCCTTCTTTAGTGCGTAGTGCAACCTCTAAATCTATCGCTGTTTGTGCATGAGCACAAATTACTAATACTTTTTCTTTTTTTAATGACTGTAATAAGTCGATCAAATAATCAACGCGTGGATCAAAGTCAGTCCATTTTTCACTTTGGTGATCAAGACCATAAAGCATTTCAGGTGTAAAAATAAACTTAGCTTGTTTTGAGTTTGCTATGCTTTCAGGACAATCACTTAGCATAAATTCATTAATTGTATCTTGATACTGCTCTGGCATGCTTAATGGTGCAGGGTGTATTTCTCGTGCCGGAAAGCCTTTAATAGTATTACGCGAGTTTCTAAATAAGATACGCCCTGTGCCATGTCTATCTAATAACTGTTTTAATAATTGTTGACGTACTTCTGTTTGAATCTCGTCAGTAGCACTATTAAGTGTAACTAGCTGATCACTAATATCAGATTCTTTTAATAAAGTTGTTAACGTTGCTTCTTGTTCATCCGTTAATTTTTCTTTTTCTACTAAGGCATTAGCAGCATCAGCGACTTCACTGTAATGAGATTCTTCTTCGATAAATTTTTCATAATCATAAAATCTATCTGAATCGAGTAAGCGTAAACGAGCAAAGTGGCTTTCATGGCCTAATTGGTCAGGGGTTGCTGTTAGTAATAAAACGCCAGGAATAACTTGTGCTAATTGCTCAATACATTGATATTCCATGCTTGGATTATCTTGTTGCCAATTTAAATGGTGCGCTTCATCTACTACCATTAAATCCCAATCTTCGCTAATTAACGATTCATACCAAGTTGGGTTATTAGTGATAAAGCCTAAGTTTACTAGCACTAATTGCTCAGTACTAAAAGGATTACTACCATCATCGCCTGCAGTTTCTACACAGCGATCATGATCAAAAATACTGAATTTAAGATTAAATCGACGTAGCATTTCTACTAGCCATTGATGCATTAATGACTCAGGAACAATGATCAAAATACGTTTTGCTCGGCCACTTACCAATTGTTGATGAATTATTAAGCCGGCTTCAATGGTTTTTCCTAATCCTACTTCATCAGCAAGCAATACGCGTGGCGCAAAACGGTTGCCGACTTCATCAGCAATATACAGTTGATGAGGAATTAGGCTGACACGACCACCCGTTAATCCCATTAACTCTGATTGTTGTTGTTGATATTGATGGCGTAAGCAGTCTTTGCGTAGGCGAAACCAATCAAGGCGATCAACTTGGCTGTTGAGTAGTCGGTCGTGTGGTTTATTAAATTTTATGAAGTGATCTATCATCACTTCTTTTAAAGATGTGGCTTCTAATGTGTCTTGCCGTATGCCGTGGTATGTCAAAATACCATGGGCTTCAGTGTTGGATTCAACCTTTAGCATCCAACCTTCATGGCTAGGAATAAGGTCACCGTTATTAAAAATAACACGGGTTAACGGTGCATTTTCCTTGGCATACTGGCGAGATTCACCTGTAGCAGTAAAAACAATATTAACAAATCGGTGTTCTATACCAGTAACTGTTCCTAATCCCTGATCTGATTCACTGTCACTGATCCAACGTTGGCCGGGTTGAAATGGCATATAATAGAACTCCAAAAAAGCTTAAAAAATTAACATGAAAAAAACGGCGCTATAGTAACTGTTAGTGATTAATAATCATAGTTAGCTTTATTAAAAAAAGCATATTTTGAGCGTTTTTTTCTTGTGAAGATCTAAATAAACTGCCATTGTTAAATAGTAACTGACGCTCACAGTTTGCCGCACAGTTTTTTATCATTATTGCTGGAGATGCTTAGATGAATGAAGAAAAAATTGTTTATACTCTCGCTCATAACATATCACTACCAGAACTCTTCGCTTTTTTATCCTATAAAGAACATAAGGTTGTTAAATCAATTAACATGTTCAATGTGCCTTTTGCTGATAATAGTAGTCTCAATAATGTTGGATTTAATCATAAAGAGTTAGTGCTCAAATATCACTAACTTGAGTCCGCGGGGCAAATATTTTGTTTTTACTACTTATGTTTTAATCAACGATAAAGAATTAAATTAAAATAACCTTGAGGTGAACTTCTAATGAAAAATACAAATGAAAACAGAAATCCACGAGTGCTTGATACCTCTGCTTTGGTTCATGATCCAAAAAGTTTACTTGCTTATCGCGATGATATTTATATTTGTTTAACTGTTTTAGAAGAGCTTGATAACTTAAAAGAACGTACTGATAAGAATGTTAGCCAAGATGCGCGTGCTGTTATTAGAATGCTCGAAGATATTATTAATGGTCACTCTAGTGAAGAAATGGAAAAGGGCATACAACTTCCATCAACAGAAACAGCAAAGCGTGGAAAGTTGTTTATAGGCATTGATACACAAGTCGATTTTGCAAAAGAATTGAAGTACGCCATTGGTAGTGATGCTGATAATCGCATTATCAATTACGCACTGCATATGCAAAATGAGCTGAACCAAGATGTTACGATTGTAAGCCGTGATATTAATATGCGTTTGAAAGCGCGTACCATTGGTGTTGATGCTGAAGATGTATTGGTAGATCACCAAGTATCAGACGTTGATCTTTTATACACAGGGGTTCAATCCTTTACTGGAGATTTGTTTGACCGATGTGAAGAAGAAAAAGATTTTGCCATGAGCGGTAAGTTATACCGTTTCAATCGAGATATTTTTAATGATGAAGCTCAGCCTAATATGTATTGGTATGATGAGGTTGGTCATATTGGTAAAATAAAAGAGGTTACCGAAGAGCATATATTTACCTCGTTATTACAAAGAAAGCCTGAAAAAGTATGGGGAATACTCCCTAAAAATCAAAGACAAGCCATTGCTTTAGATCAGCTTACCGATCCTGATTTTGATTTAAATATAATCCTTGGACCTGCAGGGAGTGGTAAGACCTTTCTCGCCATTGCAGCAGGGCTACATCAAGTACTTGAATTAAAACAGTATAAAAAAATAGTGGTCGTAAGAAGTAGGGACTTTATGGATGATGACCCAGGATTTTTGCCCGGTGACTTAACTGAAAAATCATTACCGTTATTAGCAGGTGTTACTGATGCACTAATTTCAATGCATTCAGATGGCGATGATGATGAGAAGAGTACTCGTGCTACTGTTGAGCATATTATTGATCGAGCGAATATAGAATTTACCAGTATGGCTTATTTCAGAGGACGTTCTATAGATGATGCAGTGCTTATTATCGATGAAGCGCAAAATATGACAAGAGCACAAATGAAAGGAATGCTCAGCCGTGGAGGCAAAAATTGTCGAACGATAGTACTGGGCAACCTTGCGCAGATTGATGATCGATTTGTAACGCCAGCCAGTTCAGGTGCAAGTGCTGCTGTGAACATTTATCGTGATTATGAAAAGGGCAGTGTATTGATATTTGATGAAGTGGAGCGCAGTTCATTAGCTGAATTTACTGAAAAGAACTTTTAACTATTAGTTGTTGATTAATACTGCATGAAGGCATAGTTTAAATTAAGCTATGCCTTTCTATTAAATTATCCTCAGCCGTAGAAGTTTTAATTTATAGTGACGTTATTTTCCCTTTTTTAACTTGTTAACATATATCCCACCATACCTAGCATAAAACCGAAAACAGCACCTATAGCAGGTAACCAGTGTTTATCTAAAGGCACTTGAGGTGCTATATCTTGAAAAACAGAATATAAGATTCCACCTGCAGAAAATAGCATGATAGATGAAATAACTTGGGGATAGTCTGCTAACCATATATAACCAGAAACGCCAGCAATAGGGCCGAGTAATGCTAAAAATGAAAAAATCACGATTATTTTAAGGTTACTGTATGAACTTGTTTTCTTTAATTCATCAAACGCATTGAATCCTTCAGGAAGGTTTTGCAAAGCGATTAATATTGCTAGTAAGAAAGCACTTTGTGGATTAATAGAATATGCTGCGCCTAGCGCCAAAGATTCGGGGATAAAGTCAGTTAGCATTGCCATTAATTGACTGGCGGAAGTCTGCATTTTACTCAGTACGATATCAATGGTCATAAAGAAGAAACCACCTAGTGTAAAAAGAACCGCACTAGATATGATGCTTAATTGTTCAACTCCTTCTGGTACTAAAACCAATGCGACAGCAGAGAGTAATGCACCTCCCCCAAACGCGATAACGCCATGTCGATATTCATTTTCTAACCAAGTTTTGTTAAATACTTTAATATTTGCAATGGCAGCACCTAAGGGAATGGCTAAACCAGATAATAGGGTTAATAGAATAATGCTATGTAGTGACGTCATTGAACTACCTAAAGATCACTTTTTCAGTTTGATATTAGTGTATACCGCCTTTCATTTGATGCAATCTAAAATACTAAACGAGCTAACTTTTATTTTGAAGGTTAATATATGTTCTTAAAATTATTGTTAGCTATACGAAATTAATGATTAGTTGTGCCTAAACTAATCTATTTACTTATGGTTAAGCCTATATTCACACCTTTTAGGTAGGTTATTATTTTGGGTTGATTATTTACCCGACACATAAGTGTTGTTTGAATATTTGAGAACTTTACATCAATTTTTTTGATATTGAATTTATCTAACTGACTTAATTTTTTTATTATGCTGATAGGCAACAAGGCTTTACCCAAGCCAGCCTCGACACAGCCTAAAACAGTTTCAAAACTGCCAAACTCTAATACTTTATAGTTATCTAGATTGAGATGGCGGATATAGTCACTGGTTAATTCATGATAGGTGCAACCCTTTTTGAAAGCGATATAAGTATTATCATTTATTGGTGATTTAGACTCAACAAGTACCACCTCTTCATCTACTGCATTTAATAATTCAAAACTTGAGTTATTCACATGTCCTGTTAAAAAGGCAATATCAACTTTGTAATCAACTAGCATTTGACTAATTTGTTCAGTTGTTCCGGTAATAAGCGCTAATTGCATATTAGGAAAGGCTTGATGAAGACCAACTAAAAATGGGGTTGCTCTTACTGTTGCATTAGATTCAGTAGAGCCAATTATTAATTTAGTTTGCCCTTCACACTCTTGCATATCAGCAACAGCTTGCTCTAACCGGTTAATGATTTCTATAGCATGAATAAAAAATTTTTCACCATCTTTGTTTAAGCAAACACCTTGGGGCTTACGATGAAATAGGCTAATACCTAAGGTTTTCTCTAACTGCTTAATACGTGTAGTCACATTTGATTGAGCGTAGCCTAATTCTTGTGCTGCAAGAGTAACACTTCGATTATTAGCAACAGCAATAAAAATTTTTAGTAAGTTAGTATCCATATCTAAATTCTATATATCTCTTATAGTGATGAGAGATTTGATTCTTCATCTTTATTGGTTATACACTGTGGTATGTCATAAAGCAAATCCCACATGAATGAGTATAAATAACTAACCACCTTGATGTTTAAGTAGAATGTTTTCATTATTTTATCTAGCTGATTTTGCTTTGATGGTTACTACTTCAGTTGTGATCAGTTTATTTATTTAGATTTATGCCATATATAACCTTGAAGGAATTAAAAAATGTATGCAGTAATTTTTGAAGTTGATGTAAAAGAAGAAAATATAGATGAATATTTAGCTATTGCCGCAGAGCTAAAAAAAGAGCTAGTTCATATTGATGGTTTTATTTCTATTGAAAGATTTGAATCTTTAGTAACACCAGGAAAACTATTATCACTTTCATTTTGGGAGAATGAAGCGGCGATCATCACTTGGAAACGTAATACGTTGCATAAAGAAGCACAAATGAAAGGGCGAGCAAGTATCTTTAATGATTACAGAATTAGAGTAGCGCAAGTAGAGCGAGATTATACGCTTAATACCAGTAGCCTATAGTGGTTTGAAAAACTAAATAATGCATTGTTAAGTACTTCAATTCAGCTAACTGCAATAGGTTATATTCGAGTGGTAAATAAAATACTCACACATCGTGCTTTAGCCGTTAATTTATCAAAGAGCTAGCGCAATACTGATAAGCCAAGCAAATAGGGGAGCTAAAATAGCAGTTAAAATACCACTGATAACTAAAGCTAAAGAGCTAAATGCACCTTGTTCACTACCTACTTCCATTGCTTTTGCTGTACCAATAGCATGAGCACTACAGCCCATCGCTAACCCTTGCGCTTGTGGATTCGTTATTTTACAAAGTTTAAGTAGAGTAAAACCTCCTAGCGCACCAAGTAATCCAACAGCAATAACTACAGCAGCTGCTAAAGAAGCAAGTCCTCCTATTTCATTGGCAACAGCCATCGCTATTGGACTTGTGACTGATTTTGGTAGCAGTGAAAATAGTATTTCTTTATCGTCAGTTAATAATAAAGTGACTGACAGGCAGCTTGATATTGCAATAAAGCTGTCTCTTATACACATCTCCGAGCCCACGAGACGTAGAGGAATCTCGTA
>OJGT01000121.1_pt1 | contig 15712 bp, 13 predicted proteins | sample 1595031 | NCBI WGS metagenome assembly OJGT01 (sample SAMN05416857, study PRJEB24817) | seawater metagenome | isolation source: Sea water | place: Canada:Atlantic | collected 2013-11 | reverse complement strand
CTCTTCGTCGGCAGCGTCAGATGTGTATAAGAGACAGGTACTGTGTTATTTATTCTTTTGGCTAAATCAAAATATTTTTGAGCTTCTACTACCGTTGTTATTCCTCCTGATGCTTTAAAGCCAATTTGTTTTTCTACAGACATCTCTTTAATCGTGGTTAGGATTACCTCAGCAGCTTCAAGCGTTGAGTTTATCGGTACTTTACCTGTAGATGTTTTAATCATATTGGCACCGGCATTAATTGCAATACACGTTGCTTTTGTAATTAAGTCTTTTGATTTTAATTCACCTGACTCTATGATGACTTTCAACAACTTATCACCACATGCCTCTTTACATTGACTGATAAGATCAACGCCAGATTGTTCGTCGCCAGCAAGCAGCGCTTTGTAGGGAAAAACGACATCTATTTCGTCTGCACCATGTTTAATAGCATGATTGATTTCATTGATAACGTGTTCTATATCGCTATCACCGGCAGGAAAATTGACCACAGTAACTATCTGTATATTGGGTGTGTTTTGCAGGCGCAGCTGTCGTTTTGCTATGGGTATAAAGAATGGATATATACAAATTGCAGCGGTATCACCATATGCGGTATGTGTATCTTGGCATAAAGCAATAATGTTATCGGGTGTATCACTTTCTATTAACCTTGTTAAATCCATTACTTTCAGTGCTTGTAGTGCAGTATCATGTAAGTTATCCATAGTATCCTTAAGTGCAAGTGTAGGCATTTGAAATTACTTTGTGCCTTTTATAATTTTGTTGCTTTATTACTTAACTTTTATTTGTTGTATTGCTGCTATATGGGAAAGTCAGGTGTAAGTAACAATGAACATTATAAAAATATGATAAGAATATAATAGTTACAGAAAAGCTTTAATTACCTATAACAGATGGTCGGTTGTATACTGTAGAAGGATTAAGAGGAGTTGCTGTGAAAAAGTATGAAACATTGGTTGTTCAAATAAGAGAGCAAATTGAACATAAAATTTGGGGAATTGGCGATAAATTACCGTCATTAAGAAAACAGGCGGAATTGTCTGGAATGAGCTTAATGACAGTGTTGAATGCTTATCAAACACTTGAAAGTCAAGGGTGGATAACCTCACATGCTCGTTCAGGGTATTTTGTTGCACCTCAGGTTCATTATACTGAACCGAAAGTATCTGGTCAGGAAGTTCAGAGCACAGAGACTGTTGATATTAATGATTTTATATTTGATATTCTTCAAGCTAGCAAAACACCCAATATTGTCGGGTTTGGTTCTGTTTATCCTGATCCTAAGCTTTATCCTCGTACACAAATCAACAAATCGTTGATGTCTGCTGCCAGTCATATGCCAATATCCAGCTTATTAGACAACTTACCCCCCGGTAATGAAAACTTGCGGCATATCATTGCTCAACGTTATGCGGCTATGGGGATGAATATTCCCGAGCAAGAAATTGTAATAACTGCTGGTGCACTAGAGGCACTAAATTTGAGTTTGCAGGCTGTTACTGAGCCCGGAGATTGGGTTGTTATTGAGTCACCAACATTTTACGGCGCTTTGCAATCGCTTCAGCGTCACAATTTACGTGCCTTATCAGTACGCACCCACCCGCAAACAGGGATTGATCTTGAAGCGCTTGCAAAAGTACTTCAGTCGCATAAGGTAAAAGCGTGTTGGTTAATGACCAACCATCAAAACCCTCTGGGCTCAACAATGCCGTTAGAAAAGAAACAGCGGCTAATAGAGCTATTAACAGAACATAATGTGTACTTGATTGAAGATGATGTTTACAACGAGCTGTATTTTAGTGGTAGAAAACCTATGCCAGCAAAAGCTTTTGACCCACGAGGAATGACATTACATTGTTCATCCTTTTCTAAATCTTTAGTTGCTGGGTATCGTATAGGCTGGGTAGCAGCCGGAAATAAAGCACTCGATATTCAAAAGATCCAACTGATGAGTACACTGTCAACCAGTGCCCCCATTCAATTAGCATTAGCCAACTATTTAACTTCTCGTCATTATGAAAGTCATTTGAAGCGATTACGTCGCAAATTAGAGCAACGCAAGTTTGCAATGTGGCAAGCTGTTCGAGATGAGTTTCCTGCAAGTGTTGAAGTTAACTATTCAGAAGGGGGATATTTTCTTTGGGTTGAACTGCCTGCGAATCTAGACGCAACCAAACTGTACCATGTAGCATTAAAACAAAATATCAGTATAGCGCCGGGGGCGATGTTTTCTGTTAATAATCAGTTTGCGCATTGTTTTCGCTTAAACGCATCGCTTGAATGCACAGAGCCTGTAAAAAGGGCAATTAAGCAATTAGCGCAAATGATAAATACCATGTTAATAGCTGAGTAATACTCTGAGTTAAACTGTTATAGGTTTTTAGTTCATTTCTGTATCTAAATTGCAACTGTCATACTTTCTATAATACTCCATCTTTTATAAATCAACGGAGACATAGCCTTATGTTTGATTTAGATGCGACTATGTTAGCGCGAGCGCAATTTGCTTTTACAATTGCTGTTCATATTATTTTCCCTGCTATTACCATTGGTCTAGCGACTTACTTAGCGGTACTTGAAGGATTATGGCTTAAAACTCGACATGCAGATTATAAAATATTGTATGACTTTTGGTCTAAGATATTTGCTGTTAATTTTGGTATGGGAGTAGTATCAGGGATTGTTATGGCTTACCAGTTTGGCACAAACTGGAGTGGCTTTTCTGATTTTGCAGGGAGTATAACCGGGCCATTATTAACCTACGAAGTGCTCACCGCATTTTTCTTAGAAGCCGGCTTTCTAGGAGTTATGCTTTTTGGCTGGCAGCGCGTTGGAGAAAAGCTGCACTTCTTCGCTACGTGTATGGTGGCTTTAGGCACTATTGTTTCTACTTTTTGGATACTGGCTTCTAATAGCTGGATGCAAACACCGCAAGGTCATGAAATCATTAATGGCATTGTTGTTCCTGTTGATTGGTTTGCGGTTATATTCAACCCCTCATTTCCTTATCGTTTAGTTCATATGACACTGGCTGCGTTTGTTAGTACGGCTGTCTTTGTTGGAGCATCTGCTGCATGGCATTTACTCAAAGGAAATGATAGTTCTGCTGTAAAAAAAATGTTCTCAATGTCGATGTGGATGCTAATCATATCGGTGCCACTGCAAACCTTTGTTGGTGACTTGCATGGATTAAATACTTTGAAGTATCAACCTGTGAAAGTCGCAGCCATGGAGGGTAACTGGGAAAATACGCCGGGTAAAGGTACACCTTTAATACTTTTTGGCCTGCCAAATATGGAGAAAGAAACAACTGAATATGCGATTGAAATTCCTGATCTGGCAAGCATTATTCTTAATCATGATAAAAATAAGCCTATTCCTGCATTAAAAGACTATCCCGTAGATGAACGGCCTAATGTTGGAGTGGTATTTTGGTCATTTAGAATCATGGTGGGACTTGGTCTGTTAATGCTAATACAAAGTCTGATCAGCGTATGGCTGAGAAAGAAAGGTCAGCTGTATACCAGCAGAACATTTTTGAAGTTTTCGCTAGTCATGGGACCGACGGGCTTGATAGCGCTCTTAGCAGGGTGGTTTACAACGGAAGTTGGCAGACAGCCTTGGGTAGTACAAGGACTACTGAGAACAAGTGATGCGGTGACAAGTCACAGTCAATTATTTATGAGTATTAGTTTAGTGAGCTTTATTGTTGTGTATTGTTTTGTTTTTGGCTTTGGTTACTACTATATGATGCAAAAAATTAAGCAAGGTCCTTCGAAAACAGCTGAGCCAGTTATAGCACATCAACTTTCACTTTCTGGCCGTATTTAACGATAATTTGGAGGAAAATATTATGGGTTTTGATCTATCAATAATGTGGTTTGGCATCATTATATTTGCGACCTTAATGTATATTTTAATGGATGGGTTTGATTTGGGCATCGGCATTATAATGCCCTTTATTAAGAATAAAAAATCACGAGATACAATGGTAAATTCTGTTGCTCCTTTTTGGGATGGCAATGAAACATGGTTGGTTATGGGAGGAGCTGGGTTGTTTGGTGCTTTTCCACTTGCTTATACCATCATACTTGATGCACTTGCGATTCCACTGAGCATCATGCTTATTGCTTTAATTTTTCGAGGCGTAGCGTTTGAGTTCAGGTTTAAATCTTTACCGTCTCATATTGTCTTTTGGGATCGTGCTTTTATGGTGGGTTCAATTGTTGCGACCTTATGTCAGGGAATGGTTGTTGGTGCAGTAATCGATGGATTTCAAGTTTACGAGCGTAGGTTTTCAGGGGATGCTATGGATTGGTTTACACCATTTTCTGTTTTTTGTGGATTTGGGCTTGTTGTTGCGTATGCCTTATTAGGAAATACATGGTTGATTATGAAAACTGAAGGAGCGCTTCAACAAAAGCTATTTAGCATGGCTCCTAAAGTTCTGATTATCTTACTGTCTATCATTATTGTTATAAGTGTTTGGACAGCATTTGGCCATGAAAGTATCGCAAAAAGATGGTTTTCAACTCCTAATATTTACTATTTGATGCCTGTTCCCGTACTAACTATTTTATTGTGTCATTTTAGTATGATTGCCTTAGCTAAAGAGCAGGCAGTTAAGCCATTTGTTTATGCTATCGCACTGGTGTTTATTGGTTTTACTGGTTTAGGTATTAGCATCTGGCCCAATATTGTACCGCCAAGTATTTCAGTATGGCAGGCTGCAGCGCCAGTACAAAGCCAAGGCTTTATGTTAGTTGGAACATTATTCATTATTCCTATCATTTTAATGTATACATTCTGGAATTATTACGTTTTCAACGGAAAAGTAAAAGAAGGTGAAAGTTACCATTAATATGTATAACTGCATAAGTAAGATTTAATTTGAGTGAACTTGGGAGAGCATTTGATGAAACAAGTGAGTGAGAAAAAATTAAAGCAGTGGCTTTGGTTGATGATACTTTGGGGAGGAAGCGTCCTTTCGTTGGCTGTTATATCGTTAATCTTACGTTTACTTATGAGCTCAGCAGGGCTAACGAGCTAATTGTTTAGTTTGCGAGTTGATATATGCAATCTTTTGTTGAATGTTAATTCAAAACAGGTACGGATATAAGCCGTTGAAAAGTATTGACCATAAGCTGTTAAGTCAAATTGATGATGTAACATTCTACTAGACATTTAAGTGTCATAAGTACGAGTTAATAAGGTAGAAATAGGGTTGAGAAAATTTATAAATACTGTTGGAAGTGACTGGGCCGACAATGTGGTTGGCAGCCTATGGATGATTGCGGCAATGGCTGTGTTCTCTATTGAAGATGCATTTATTAAATCGGCTGCCCAAATGCTACCTATTGGTGAAGTGCTTGTTCTTTTTGGTTTGGGCGGCATGATAATATTTGCAGGGAAATTACGTTTGAAACGTGAACCCTTGTTTGTTATTGATGTGCTATCTTACCCGATGATTATCCGTATGGTTTTTGAAGTAGTCGGTCGATTGTTTTATGTACTTGCTATCGCTTTTATTCCTTTATCAGCCGCAACTGTTATTCTGCAAGCAACCCCATTAGTTGTTGTTGCGGGAGCCGTTCTTATATTTGGAGAAAATGTAGGCTGGCGCCGATGGATAGCTATTGTTGTTGGTCTCATCGGTGTCATAGTGATTATTCAACCAGGAACAGAAAGTTTTTCTGGATTATCATTATTAGCAATTATAGGGATGTTAGGCTTTGCTGGACGCGATCTCGCGAGTCGAGCTACACCTAAGAGCATCGATACCTCACGTCTTGGTTTCTATGGTTTTTTATCAATTTTAATAGCTGGTAGTATTTATGCCCTATGGACTGGAGAGTCATTCGTAGTTCCAGAAAAAGAGGCATTCTTTGTGATTTTTTGTGCCGCTACTACGGGTGTTGTTGCCTATTCCTGTTTAATGATAGCTATGCGTACGGGTGAAATCTCAGCTGTAACACCTTTTAGATATACTCGGCTTATTTTTGGCGTAATGCTCGGCGTATTCTTTTTTGGTGAAGTCGTTTCATTTTCTATGTTGGTTGGGGCGGCATTGATTGTTCTATCAGGTCTTTTTATTGGATTATCGAATAAGAAATAGAGCCACTGTCGCCATTTTCTCATAGAGTACTCTGATGTGAATAATGAAAACTGACTAGTTTGAATAAACAGAAACTAGATGAAAGTGGTGAGATAAATTTTTAAAGAAGGTTTTATGATTGTTAACAGGTGACCTCTTTTATTAGAAAGAGTATTTAGCAGAAAACTGAAGGCGATTCATATCACCAGTGTTGCCATTACTTTTTTCAAGTTTACCGTAAATATATTCACCACTTAATGTAAGTTTAGGTACAGGCGAAAATAATAGATTGGCATGAATACTTTGTGATTTTTTATTATAAAAGCAGCCATCTTCATCAGGTGAAATGCACAGTATTTGTAATGAGGTTTTACACCATATGGAGGTGCTGTTTAATAGTTCATATATCAAATCTAGTCAGAAAAACGGTAGTATTTTGTACCATGAATGCAAAACTTATATTGATAAACATCTAACCGATATTGAATTAAATATTAATAATTTATGCAATGAATTTCAAACTCCTCCTCGACAATTGGCTAGAGCTTTTTCACAAAATGGGCAAACGGTCAGTCGCTATATATGGAAGAGTCGATTAGAAAGAAGTCGTGAAGATATTTTAAAGTCGATTAATATTAGTATTACTGAAATTGCTTTTAAATGGGGATTTAATCATAGTACTCATTTTAGTAATGCGTATAAAAAGTATTATGGTGAGTCACCCAGTGATACAAGAAGAATGTCAAAGGTATATATGTCGTAATAAAAGTAGATAAGTAAGTAACTACATTCTCTTTTAACCAATAATAATTAAATAAAAAATGTAATGAAGTCTTGAGCTTAATCACTAAACCTTAGCAGCAACTTGAACTGTTTAAAATAATTCAAGTTGCTTTCTAAAAGCCTTTAATAGCATCATAATGGTGCGTAATTGCTTATATTTTGAAAGCTAATCACAAAAATTAAGCTACCTCTAAGAGAAATAAAGTAACTTAGTTTACTCTTATACTTGTTTCACTCATTAATACAGCATGACCACCAACACGAATAGTTAGATCTTTACTTTGCTGATTATCCATCTCTATATAAAATAAGCTCTTACGAGCATCATTAGCTCCTCGTTGAATAGCAAAAATATGCGTTCCTGCCTGTACATGAGCATGATCACAAATGTGATTAGCAAAAGCGGCAATCGCGCCACCAATAGGTGGATCTTCATGATGAGCAATAGCAGGGCCTAGTAGTCGAGCATGAAAATCTGCTGGGTTATCATCGGTATTATTGGCGAATAATAAAATTTCTTGTGCCAATGAGCTTGGCGCAGAAGAATTACTCCAAGCGGCTTCATTAAATTTGGCTTCACGTATGGCCGTGTATGACATAATAGGTACAATTAAGTAAGGCACTCCACACGATACGATTAACGGACGGTAGTTATCAAAACCTATATCTGCTGGGCTAAGTGATAGCATTGCTGCTAACTCTTCATTGGTTGGTGTGTAGTAATCAACAGCAGCATGAGTATTGTATGTTTGTTGAACAATGCCAATTTCATCATCATCACCTTTAGAGACAAAACTACTGATAACTTGTTCATGATTTTTCATTAATGATGTAAGCGTAATAAGAGTATGTTTACTGGTTAATGACACACTTGTTTTCGCTAATACATAGCTTGCGGCTAAAATAGTATGAATGCTAGCAGGTATCTCTTTCATTTTTGAGAACACACGAATAGTACGATTATATTCTTCATCAGTTGGTTGTAAAAAAATGGTACTTGTTGCACTAAGTTCATTGGCGACTTGTTGCATTTGGCTATCGGTTAGACCACTGGCATCAGGAAATACAGGTAAAGCTACACCATGAAAAGGTTGGTCAGTAAAAACATCTGCGGTGTAATAAGTATATTGAGTAGATTCGTTCATTATTATTCCTTAAACCGCAAGTTGCACTATACTGCCGTTCAGGCGTACAGGGTATGTTTTTACACTAACACTTTCATCTTCAAGGCAAGAACCAGAGTTTAGGTCAAAGTGTTGTTTATAAATTGGTGAAGCCACTACAACTTTGTCAGTTATGCTGCCTGTTAAGCCTCGTGAAAGGGTGTTAGATTCGCTAAAAGGACAATAATTATCAATAGCATAAACTTGCTCTTGTCCTTGCTGATCTAATATTCTAAAAATGGCAACTTGTTGCTTATTAAAAAGCGCGCAACGTCCCATACTTGGAAGAATGTCGTCAATATTACAAATATCGAACCATTGTTGATTTTCTGTCGTCATTGTTGGCTCCTTATTAAGCTTGTTCAGTGATTCGTTCAGATATCACTGCTGGACGTATTTGCTCTCGCTCAGTAGTGAATATAACGTTGTCGTCGTGTGATTTACTGTTAACAAAATGGCTAAAACGTTTTAGTTTTTCAGGATCATCAATGGTTGTTTTCCATTCACATTGATAAGTATCAACAACTGCAGCCATCTCTTCTTCCAATTCAGTGACTAGCCCTAATTTGTCATCGATGACAACTGATTTTAAATACTCTAAACCACCTTCCATGTTATCCATCCAAACAGAGGTACGTTGTAGGCGATCGGCAGTACGAACATAGAACATACAAATACGATCAATATATGTGATAACTTCTTCTTCTGTTAAGTCTGAGGCGAACAAGTCAGCATGGCGAGGCTTCATGCCGCCATTACCACACACATATAAATTCCAACCATTTTCGGTGGCAATTATGCCAAAGTCTTTACTTTGCGCTTCAGCACACTCGCGGGTACAACCGGATACAGCTAGTTTAAATTTATGAGGAGAGCGCAAGCCCTTATAGCGATTTTCAAGCTTAATGGCTAAGCCCATTGAGTCTTGTACACCGTACCTACACCAAGTTGAACCAACACATGATTTAACGGTACGTAGTGATTTTCCGTAGGCGTGACCTGTTTCGAAACCAGCATCAACAAGTGCTCGCCAAATATCAGGTAATTGCTCAGAACGAGCACCAAATAGATCAACGCGTTGACCACCTGTGATTTTAGTATAAAGATTATATTCTTTAGCGACTTCACCTAAAACGATCAATTTATCTGGGGTGATTTCTCCACCTGGCACACGTGGTACTACTGAGTATGTGCCATCTTTTTGCATGTTACCCATAAAGTAATCATTGGTATCTTGTATACCTTGAAGGCCACTATTAAGTACATGATCATTCCAGCAAGACGCAAGAATATTGGCTGCGGTAGGTTTACAAATATCGCAACCTAAGCCTGAACCGTGTTTTTCTAGTAATTCTTCAAAACTTTTAATTTTACCAACACGAATGAGGTTGTATAAATCTTGACGAGTATAGGCAAAATGCTCACAAAGATCGGTATTAACTTCTACACCTTGTTTTTCAAGCTCACAGTTTAATACTTGCGTAACTAAAGCCGTACATCCGCCACAGCCAGTAGCGGCTTTTGTGCAAGCCTTAATAGTAGACATGTCGTTTGCACCTGCTTCTACAGCATTAATAACATCTGCTTTACTTACGTTCATACATGAACATAAAACAGCAGAGTCTGGCAAAGCATCAACACCAATACCACTTGAAGAACCGTCAAGACTAGGAAGAATAAGCCCTTCTGGCTCACTAGGTAACTCCATTTTATTCAGCATAAACTGTAATAAAGAGCCATATTCAGCAGCATCACCTATAAGCACAGCACCGAGTAAATATTTATCGTCTTCACTAACCACTATTTTTTTGTAAACTTCTTCACGATCGTTTACATAGGTATAACTACGAGAGTTAGGAGTTGTGCCATGAGCATCGCCAATAGAAGCAACATCAACACCCATAAGTTTTAATTTTGTGCTCATATCAGCACCCGTAAATTCGCTAGTGCCTGTTTGGGTTAAATGATCAACCGCAGCTTGTGCCATAGACCAACCAGGAGCAATTAAACCATAAATTTTATTATCCCAAAGGGCGACTTCTCCTATGGCATAAATATCCTCATCTGAGGTTAAGCAATTATTGTTTATAACTACACCACCACGTGCGCCCATGCCTAAACCCGCTTGGCGAGCTAATTCATCACGTGGTCTTATACCTGCTGAAAATACAATAATATCAGTTTCTAGTTCTTGGCCGTCAGCAAAGCTCATTTTATGAAAGGCGCTATCACCATCACCAATGTTTTGAGTATTCTTTTGTGTATGAACACTAACACCTAAATCTTGAATTTTTTTACTTAGCATGTTGCCGCCACCATCATCAACTTGCACCGCCATTAATCGCGGTGCAAATTCTATAACGTGGGTTTGAAGATCTAAATCCATTAGCGCTTTAGCAGCTTCTAGGCCCAGCAAACCACCACCAATAACAGCGCCAACTTTGCTGGTTTTAGCGGCAGCTGTTATTTTTTCAAGATCATCAATAGTACGATAAACAAAAACATTATCTCGGTCATGACCTGGCACTGGAGGAACGAAAGGATAGGAGCCAGTTGCCATAATTATTTTGTCATAACTAACTTCAAGTCCAGCTTCAGAAATAACAACTCTTTTGAAGCGATCTATCTTAGTGACTTTATCTCCGGTATGAAGAACAAAATTATTGTTGGGATAAAAGCCATCACTCACCATATTGATATCATCAACAGATTGTGTCTCAAACCAAGCTGTCAAATGTACTCTGTCGTAGGCTGGAATAGGCTCCTCGCCAAAGACAGTCACTTGATAATTCTCGCTTTGACCACTCTCAACTAAATACTCTAAAAAATTGTGTCCTACTGGTCCATTACCAATCACTACTAATTTAATTTTTGAACTCATATTAAATACCTATTACCTTGTATTACATTATGACTTGCTATGGCAAGTAATGTACCAAGCAATAAATAAGACATTAATATGTTGATTTTATTATGTTTAATATTTGTTTTGTTTTTTTTGTCTTCTTTGAGTTGCTTAAAGTCAGGGCGCTTTAATCATTAATTGCACACCGATTGTGCAATTAATGATTGTGCTATTCTCTTGTCTGAATTTATGATTCATGGTTGCTTATTCTTATTCTTTTTGTTCTTTGTTTGTATAGACCTGTTAAAAATATTAAACCATCAGAAGATAAAATCTGATGGAATGGGGATTACTCGTAATAAGGCTATGTTTGATTTTATTACCCATTACTCTACTATGTGATCTGATTTAGGGATCAGGAAGAAAAACGTTTTCAACTATTATGCAAAATCTATTATCTATTCGTTCCTATACGGCAAAGCCAACTCGTCATTCACATAACTATAATCAGTTGGTTTTACCGTTACGTGGCGTTATCAATATAGGTGTTGGTAACTTTAGTGGTAAAGTTGCCCCAGGTGAATGTGTGATAGTTAAAAGCAATGAAGAGCACTTATTTGCAGCTGATATCGAAGCTCGATTCGTTGTTGCGGATATGGATACTCTTCCTGTAAATATCTCATCTTCACAATGCATTGTATTTGCGATTAACGCCCCTCTAAAAAGTTACTTAACCTTTATTGAAAGCCAACTGGAAAATAAAATTCATGCTCAATTAGAGCAATCAATGTTTCAAATGTTTTACTTATTGCTTGCAGAACAACCTTTATTACCAAAAGTAGATAACCGTATTGGTGAAGCGATATCTTATATAGAGAGCAATATTGCCGAGCAGCTGCAAATAAAAAATTTGGCTAAAGCTGCTTGCTTAAGTGAAACGCAATTTAAGAAGCTATTTAAGCAATACACTGGTTTGACAGTGATGAAGTATGTAACCAAGGTTCGAATGGAAAAAGCACAGGCTTTACTCACGCATACGGATTATCCATTAGTTATTATTGGCGAGAAAGTAGGTTATAAAGAACTCTCTGCTTTTAGCCGGAAATTCTCACAATATTTTGATCTTTCACCAACAAAGTTTAGAAAGTAAACTCCGTCTTAATGGCTAACAAATACGTCGGAATTGGTAAATGTTACTATTGTAATTATTATATTATTTCTGCAACAAAATAATCAATGCAGGTTTTAATATGGAAAATAATTACGAATACATTAAAGGTGTTTTTGCAATTATTATTGCTAGCTTCTTATGGGGAACAACGGGTACTGTAGCAAGCTATTCTCCAGATGTTAGTTCTTTGGCAATTGGCGCTTTTTCAATGGGAATAGGCGGTGTGTTACTTGTAATTGTAGCCAGAAAAAAACTGAAAGCAGATTATAAGGTTATGCTAAAACGCCCTAAGTTACTATTTTTTGGTACAATCTTTGTTGCAATTTATCCGTTAGCATTTTATACCTCAATGCAATTGTCAGGCGTTGCCCTTGGTACGGTAATATCTATAGCGACAGCCCCTTTTTTTGCTGTAATCCTTGAGTGTCTAATTAGTAAAAAAACCATATCACGTCAATGGGTATTGAGCTTTTTTTTTGGAGCGGTAGGAATTATTCTACTAGTATTAGGAAAAGATCAGAGTAATGGTGTTACTTATAGTATCCACCAGCAGAGTTTTGGTATTTTTTTAGGGTGTGTTGCTGGATTAGCTTATGCAGGTTATTCATGGGTGGCAAAGCGCTTAATTGAAAGTGGCGTTCATTCACAATCCTCTATGTCTGGGATGTTTGGTTGCGCGGCATTATTGTTACTCCCTTCTTTATGGTTTACGGGTGATAATTTATTTTCTAGCCCTACGAATATTTCAGTATCGTTATATATGGCAATAATCCCAATGTTCTTAGGTTATTTGTTGTTTGGTTTTGGTTTGAATTCTGTTGAGGCAAGTAAAGCAACATTAATCACTTTAATTGAACCATTAGTTGCCACTTTGTTAGCCGTAATCATCATTGGTGAAAAGTTTAAGATTATTGGTTGGGCAGGGGGAGTTTTGGTGTCGTTATGTTTAGTGATGCAAACACTTAAGCCTAGATCTGGGGTAGCAACATAACCAATGTAAAATACGGCTTGGTTATGTTGTATTTATTTTTAACTTTTTTAATTGTCAGCAGAAAGTCGTTGAGATATCTCTTTTATACGAATTGCTTGTTGAATATGTATCGGCATTATTGCGAGCTTTTCAATATAATCAAAAACGTACATTAGGATAGAAAAAACCAAACCGTAAGTTAGCATACCGTCTTTAATAACAATTAACGGTGTAAAAATGAATAGGGCGATAACACCAGACCATACAAAAAAGTAGTTTATTGTCTCTAAATCAGATAATGCGATATTCCAACGCATTAGAGCTGAGAAATGTTGCTTACTTTGACTGCGACTTTTACTTTCAATAGCATGCACTTGTTGTTCTAGTTCATTGTTATAATTTTTATTCAAAGTGAAGTTTTTATTACCTGTCAGTATGTAAATAGTCAAAATTAATAGTAGTAGCATTAAACAGGCAAAAAATACTTTAATGTTGAGTGTTGCAATAATGATAGATATACCAACGATTGCAATGATTGCTTGTATAATTTCAGGCAATGAATCTTCTAGAAACTCAACAAATTCTGTCATTAAGTTACTGCGTGCAGAAATGGTTGAAGTAGGTCGTTGCTTTTTATGTTCACGAGCTACCATTTGCGTTACAGTCTTTTGATATATATTTGCATATGCTCTGGTGTCATAAAATCGTCTTGCGGTTCCGATAAGTAATGATGCAAAACCCAATGCTGTTAGCCAATATAACCCTTGATAGCTATCCTCAAGTAAATCATTAATTGCTATGCCAATAAGTAATGGGTAAAAAACACCTAAAATAGCTTCGATAATAACCAAAGACAATGTGAGTGATATTTGCCACTTGAATTGGCAAAAAATAGCTTTTAACGTGTAAGCATGCTGCATTTTTTATTTTCCAGTGTAAGGTGTTAATTAAGATGGAAATAGTAAATTTGGCTAGATGTGTTTTTTCGATATAACACCTAGAAAAAGTAAAGATTTATTGCGTGATTATCTGAAAGATGAAAGCAAGTTAAGCTTGTTATGCACACTTAAAATGCTTTCGTAAGAATTGGTTTTTGCCATGGTTTTAGATGTTTTTTTTAGCTAAAAAATATATTTCAGCTGTTCCATAAAGCTTGATGTCTTTTGCCAAACTCTATAAACACCTTCCTCTAATTCATCTGTCGACATATTTTTCGGCTGATAAACAGAATGACTACCATCATATTGGGACCAATCTTTGGTTAAAATTCGATTATCAGAATCGAGTTTTTTGAATGTTTCAGAACCTGGAAATGGAATCATAAAATGTGGTATTACTTTATCGACCTTAATTTCTTTCACAAAATCGATTGTTTCTTGGAATATTGCCGGAGTATGTTCATCAAAACCAAACAGAAAGTCACCCCAAACTTCAATGTCATATTTTTTGATGATTTCCATATGCTCTTTCATTTTATCGGGTTTAACAAAGCCCTTTTTTTGTGCCTTAAGTGCTTCGAGTGATGGTGTTTCTATGCCCAACAATAGTGCCTTTATACCTGCTTCTTTTGCCGCTAATAGCATTTCTTCATCACGGGCAATGAGTACGGTTGTTTCACCGTAAAATTTTAAGCCAATTGGTGCAATCGCTTTAAATAAGGCGATGGCGTAATCCCTGTTATGGGTCAGGTTATCAGAATGTAATTCAACCCATTCGACACCGAGTGATTTTAAATGCCATAACTCTTCGACAATACTGTCAATGGGGCGCATTTGAAATTTATTAAAAAATTGATGCACCAGACAAAAATCACATTTAAAAGGACAACCGCGAGTCACCACCACTGACCATGTATAGTTATAGGTTTTTGGGGAGATTAGATCCGTTGGGTATGGGTTAAGCAGACTTAAATCTAGTGGTGTTTTACTTTCGTATTTTTCTTGTAAATTACCACCTTGAACATCATCTAAAAGTGCTTCCCAATAGTTTTCAACTTCACCGAGGATTAACGCGTCTGCATATTCAGCGGCTTCTTGTTGGTTGAACATGACATGTAAACCACCAAGAATGATTGTTTTACCCTGTTCTTTAAATTTGGCTGAAATTTCATATGCTCGATAAGCATCAGGGGTAGAAGCAAATACGACGATTAAATCTGCATCAGAGCTGAAATCAGTTTTCATGCCAATGGTTTCATCTGCCATTTCAAGTTGATAATGTTTAGGTGTTGCGGCTGCAGCGGCAAATATATTTTGCGGTGGTCCGCCTGTTTCCGCTTTATATTTTGAATAATCACTGCCTGCAGATGCTTTAATAAGATAAATTTTCATCATAATATTTCCGTTCGATTGTTATTGTTTAGCTAGTACCTAGTCATTACGAGAATATAGCGGGATATTTCACACTATATACTCGCAATAATTGAGCTATTTTCGTTATTCTTCTTTAGTGAAGAAACAGCTCAACCCTAGAATTATCCAGCCTGAAACAGTGGTCCAATATAGTGTTGGATCTTGTTCCTTATAAATAACGTCATATAAAAAGGTATATCCGTGATAGATATCCCATGCGACCCATAAAAGTAGGCCAGAACCAATAATTTGCCAAAAAGTCTTCATAATTTTAAAACCGTATTTAATTTTGAAAAATAGAAATAAGATAAAATTCTATAGCACCAAGC
>OJGT01000119.1_pt1 | contig 16213 bp, 10 predicted proteins | sample 1595031 | NCBI WGS metagenome assembly OJGT01 (sample SAMN05416857, study PRJEB24817) | seawater metagenome | isolation source: Sea water | place: Canada:Atlantic | collected 2013-11 | reverse complement strand
ACTCTGGACTCCGAATTCGGCCAACACTCCTGCGGAGGTTGAATGAAAGCCATCAGAATGTTTTACCGTCGTGTAAATCATAATTCGACACCATCAAAGCGACAAAAATGTGAAGCATCACTTGCTCATACGTTACGTCTCGCTGGTGGTCAGAGCAATGGTTTGCAATGGAGAGAGGAGCTTGCGGATGAAAATATTATTTATTTAAATGGTAAATATCACCAATTATCCAACTTTTCCGATGATGAAAAACAAACCTTACTTTATGACATTGCACCGACATTGCCTGTGCATAATAAAAAAAAGCATCAAGAAAATAGACGGAAATACAAACTTAAAATTAAGAAGGCTATTGAGTCAGAAAATAGAAAAGGGAACATTGAGGCCGCAGAGTTTATGCGTCAAATAATTAGGTATGCAAATAATAAACATATCTCCTATTCGAAATTAGATAACTTTGCTGCACTAGACTCAACGCGAAAACGCCAGCGTGCAAAAATGCTACAAACGTATATTGAATCTCATAATAAACTTGTAAATAAAGTGGCATATGAGAACAGTGTTTATGTCCAGGAAGGGCTATTCAAATTCCCACTTCAGTGGGGCATTACAACCGATATAGTTTCAAAGAAAATGTACATTGATGTAGTAAAAGACTTTCTGACAAAACACTTTGGTGATTACCACCTTGATTGCATTGTATGTCATCACGATGAACGTGAACTTGATGAAGATGTTGGCGCACATTCGCATTACTTTTTAAATGGAATGAATATTGTCACCGGTCAATACGATTTACATAAAACTCAGGTTTCGGTTGTGAACCAATACATCATTGATAACGGTGAATTGGTTGATAGGTTGCCAAGTGATGGCAAGCTTAATTTAAAGCAAGCTAAAGTATTTGGTGAATATTTTCAGCGCATGTTTTATCAACACGTTAATACTCAATTATTAATTCCGTTAGGACTCAAGGCAACGTTTGCTGAAGAAACGGAGCAAAAGTCTGAGAAACGTAAGAGAATAAATAAAGAAGCAAAACTGCCTAAAGCCTTACGAAAATACAACTTGAACTCACGATCAAATGAATTGGCGAAAAAACGATTAGATAAATTACAACAGAAAATAAGTGCGGAACATGATGAGCTAAAAGCGCTAGATAATAACCTGGAGCAGCAACAAGCGGCACTGAAGTTAAATTTTAAACAAATTAAGGAAGCAAAATATTTACTTAAGCATTATGCAACTCAAGCACAAATAGCTAATGAAGATCTAAAACTACAAGAAGCGCGTTTAATTGAGTTAACCGAACAAATGGAAACACTTGATATGAAGGGCGGTAATGCCATTGCGGATATTTGTCGTAAAATTTACTTAGTTTCAGCGTTACGCGACAGAGGATTGGATGCTAAAGCACAAGAGTTCATTGAACAAATATTAATAGAGTTCTCATCACTTGAGCCGTCTCTTCTTAATAACGTTTGTGGTGCTGCCGCAAGGGCAATAAATGAAGAGGCGCTTATAAGTGGCTTAAAGGTCTCTGAAATATTTGAAGAGCCAGTAATTAAATAAAAAATAATTGATTGAGAGTTTCTTTCTTTCTTTCTTTCTTTCTTTCTTTCTTTCTTTCTTTCTTTCTTTCTTTCTTAATAAACTTTGTAGGAGTAAACATGGATATTGAACAAGCAGTCCTTGGGAGAAGACCTGAGGTTTCCGATAAACAAATCATTGAAGCAGGTAATAAATTAATTAAGGAGAGTAAGCGTGTAACAGGATTCGGATTGCGAAGAGCAGTAGGCAGTTGCGGTGATTCAAAAAGACTATTTAAAGTTTGGCAAGTGTATTTGAGTTCACAATCGACTGAAAACGAGCATGCGGTATCGACACTCCCAGTTGAGCTTGAAGAAACGCTGAACTTTGTTATTTCAGAAACAACTACAAAATTAAAATCGCTGGCAACAGAGCTAAATATTGCGGCAGTTAAAACAGCAGAGCAACGTGTTGCGGCTGCTGTTGAACTGGCAAATGAACGTGAACAAGCTGCTGAGGCAGAAGTGCATGATGCTTCAATCACTATTGATGACTTGGAAGCTCAGTTAACTTCTATAAGCTTAGAGCTTGCACAATGTAAACAAGCCTTGCAATTGGCAAAGGATGAAACCGAAGGGCAAATAAAATTGGCAGGTGAGTTCAATCTTGAAATTTCAACCTTGGCATTACAGTTAAATGCTAAGGAACAAGAAACAGAAAATCTTACTCATTCTCTAGCTGATGCAGAGCAAAAAATTAACAATGTAAAGACAGAAGCTTCAGAGCTTAAATCAGAGAAAGCTGAATTAAGGACTGAAAATAAGCGTCTTATCAACGAAGTATCAAACCTAACCAATCAACGAGATAAACAACTAAGTGACTTAATCGCAAAGTTAGATAGACCTATTGATAACGCAGCTTAGTTAATTAAAAAAGACTCTGTAATTAAATTTGCTACAGAGTCTTCATCCCTCACCAGTATAAGGTTTACATGCTACTGCCTTTGTTTACTTTACGGATTTTATAATTTTAATACAGTAAAAATAAATTGATTTTATCTGTTTTCATTTTCCCCTAATTTACTAGCAGAAGCAGAAGCAGAAGCAAATAGAGATTCCCACCCTAAGGTGAATACGGGGTCGATATAAAATGAGGCGCTTAAATGAAAAACTGGAATCCTTTTCTGGTTTTGAGTATCAATGTAATCAATACTCAAACTCTTACCTTCCTTAACAGCCAATTTTTCAAAAGCGATCATCATTGAATTACAAATGAATACATATCTATTTTCAATTACAGGCCAATGACCAATATCTACATGTGTGTAGTGCTCTTTAGCGAAATTTAGCAAGTGTTTACAATAAAGCATCATATCGCAGGTGCTAAGGGGATTGATAAGTCATGAAGCTTTCGATCTCTAGTGTTTTCGTAATATGTACCGATGGCTAAATGAGCGGGCTGACAGCATGAGTGATTACCACACAAATGCCTGACAACAAAAGGGTTTAAATCAACCAGGTTTACTTGGTTAATTGCACTCCAAATTAGCCTATGTGCGTGCAAATATGTGGCTCCACTAGACTGTTGAGAAATGAAGCGCCATGGTCGCTGTACTAATCCATATTGATATTTACCAGTTGTCTCACTCCACTCAATACAGCCAGTGTCTTTTATAAAGCTTCTGAATTGATTTTTTATGAAAGATTGCCAAGTTTCTACTGAACCGTCTTCTTTTTTATAATCATGTAAAACAACGATTTGTTTTTCTCTTATTCTTTTTTCAATCAGCGCAATCAGCGAGTTAGCATTGGTTGGGTAATCAGGTAGAATACAGAACATAAATATTTCCTTTTTCTTTTTTGACGATGTGTTTGATGCGTTAAACAATAGACCTAACAAGGTAGCTAAACAAGGTTTTTTAATATTTCGTTAAAAACATAATCTTTTAAAAACAATAATTTAAGTTATATTATGTTAGGGAGGGGATTTTGTGGAACAGCTAAAAAACCAATGGGTTATCAATACATAATATTTTAGTTAATATTCATTATGTCAATATCTTTATTGTTTTTTATAACGGTAAGTTATAAGCGTGAGTGGCGTTGTGAAAACAAAATATAAAAACGATTCGTTTCAGTTGTCTTGAAGTCATACAGATCAGGGAAGAATATGATTATTTTTTTATTATTTTGTATTCTTGCCAAATATTTCATTTATCTGAACTTCATTAAATATGTTTCACAGAACTCAAGTATATTGAAGTGAGTTGTAATATTGCCTATGAGAGACTTCTTACATCTATTTCGTAAAAAGTGACTTATTAACTGATTTTTATAGATTTATTCTAATGAACTATCGTGTGGTTTATTGACAAAGAATAATAAACACTAGATTATAGTTGTGGCAAAATAGGTTATCATTATTATTGATGCGAAGGATACGCAATTGTCAGAAAACTTCTATAATGTAAACGCAACGACTGTATCACGGCAATATCTTTCAAAGTCATTTGAAGTGGTACATCAAAGCTGGTCTCATTTTTTGCCCTCAATTTTAGAGAGTCCAAACTCTCGCATTCTTGATTTAGGTGCTGGTTCTGGTAGAGATGCTAAGTATCTTGCAGAATTAGCAATAAAAACTCATAACACTGAAAACAATATTCAAATCTTTGCTGCGGAACCCGCACAAAAACTCTCTTTAATTGGCCAAAATACTACCTTAAACTTAAATGTAAAATGGTTTAAAGATTCACTTCCTACGTTAAGTAACATTACTAAACAAGAAATCAGTTTTGATTTAATTCTCCTTAGCGCTGTTTGGATGCACGTTGCACCAAGTGACCGCGCACGTTCAATTCGTAAATTGGCCAATTTACTTAAGCCAGGCGGGAAACTAGTTATTTCACTTCGCCACGGACAAACGGAGCAAGAGCATAAAGAGCGTAAAATGCACACCGTTTGTGCAGATGAACTAAAGCGTTTAGCCACCGATGTTGGTCTATTTACCAAATTAGAAACTAAGAATGAAAGCGATAAGCTAGGAAGAGAGCACGTGTCCTGGCAAACAGTTGTTTTACAAATGCCGGACGATGGAACAGGCTCATTCCCGTTTATTCGTCATGTTGCTATTAATGATGGAAAGTCTGCGACACATAAACTCGCCTTGCTCCGAGTGTTGCTTCGTATTGCTGATGGTCATCCCGGTGCTGTCTTGCGTAGAGAGTCATCTCCTCTTGGTGACCGGGTTATTTTGCCTGTAGGTTTAGTTGCGCTTTATTGGTGCCACCAATATAAAGATCTAATTGATACCCACAAAATATTTCAAACACCTAATAAAGACCCCAATATGGGGTTTATGAAAGAAGATGGCTGGCATAAATTAACTGAATTAAAATCTTCTGATTATCGCATTGGCAATTTATTTTCCGGTGATGATGCTACAGCACTACACAAAACAATCTCAGCGGCAGTCAATAATATTAAAACCATGCCATGTCGCTTTATAAAACTGCCTAACAGTGAAAACACAGTATTTGATGTAGCAAGTAAAAGGGTAAAAGCCAAAGATAGTATATTTCTTGATTTACAAACCCTTGAACAATGGGGGGAGTTCTCATTACCTGAATCAACATGGCTAACATTTAATCGTTACTCCTGTTGGATAGAACCTGTGCTTGTGAGCGAATGGGTAAAAACTATGGCTGGGTATTCAGGAAATTCTCAATATAAATCACCAGAAAGCCAATATTATTTATATCAAGCCTTAAATTGGGAAGAGCCTAAACGCACAACCACAGAGGTGCGCAAACGTTTTGAACAGTTGCAGTTATCCTCAACCAAAAGTGAACAAATAAACTGTATATGGTCGGATAAATCTTTAAAAAATAAATACGAAATTGATCACAGTATGCCTTTTTCCCGCTGGCCCAATAACGATTTATGGAACTTATTACCAACAGACAGCACTGTTAATAATCAAAAAAGTGATAGGTTGCCAACAGAGCAAAAGTTTAAAGAAGCAAAAGAGCGTATGCAAAACTGGTGGCAGGCAGCTTGGCTTTATGATGAGACATCAACCAAAACAACAGATAATCAAAGGCGATTTTTCGCTGAGGCAAATATTGCACTTCCTGGACTTAATTCCGATAACTCTTCGGTAGATGATTTATTCGAGGCTTTGATTGTACAGCGCGGTAGATTAAAAGAAATGCAGCAGCTAAGAGAATGGTAAGTATTAAGGTTAGGAGTTAAATTGAAAACAGATATTAATTATCAAGAAAATTTGATTAGAACTATTTCTAATTTTACATTTAATTCAGGTGAATTTGACTGTGTTATTGTTATATCAAAGAACCCGCAACTTTTATCTTTATTGTGCTGCTTAGAAGCTAAAAAATCTATTTCGTCACCTTATCCATCGGGAACTAATTTATATTACCCTGTTGAAGCTGGTAAATCGTTCATTAGGATAACAGTTAGTAGCTATCAAACAGAAAATGGACTTTCTAGTTATTGGTATGAAGAAGTTAAAGGAACAACGTTTTCTGTTTGCAGAACATGGAAATCAGCAGAAGAGTTTGAAAATAACGCTATTTTGGCGAAAGATCAGGAATCTACTGACTGGATCCGTCAAAGAAATGTTTCAAATACTAAATTAAGTATACATAGTGGTCTAAAGTTTCCTGAAATTGTATCAACTATCAGAGATTATGAATTTTGGTTAAATGAAGACATTAACGGTAACAAAACGCTGCTTAGCCTTTTTGGATTTAAGAATTTTGAAGAGTTTAAAGGAAAAATTAATTTCCTTGCACCTCGTTCAGTGAAATCATCTCATGGAAATAATTATATTTGGATAAATTCAATACCGGACGTAATAGCTAACAAGAAACATATCGTTTTCTTGTCTCCAAATTCAAGTCGGCTGGAGGAATTCAATTCTGATATTAATGATCTATTTCTTCATACTGAAAACAAAAAAATATGGAAATTGGATGAACTACCACAGAGCCTACAAATACCTGCTAAAAAGTGTTCTGTAACCACTCCAATTTCCATATGGAGTATCCAATAATGCTTCTTTCTCCTTTGCCTGATTTTACAACACCCACCATTAAATTGATCAACCTCCGTTATGCACCTCTAGAAGAATACATACAAGTTTTGGATAGATTAAGAGCTGACTGTGACCAAGATGACTTAAGGTATTCTGTATTCAAAAAATTTAAACAGATCTTAAATAGACTATTAAGTGGGTTACCAATTAAAGATGGACAACTAGAGGACATACTAAGTTTTTGCAGGCAAACAAAGTTAAATCATCAATTTTTAGCAAATCCTAAAATTTTATATCAAGTAGTTAAGTTTATTGAAATAAAGGTAATAATCAGTAAATCTATTACTAAAATTTTTGAATCAGAAATAAAGGAAGTTGCTGTTTTCTGCAAAGATATTGAACAATGGGAGCTTATTCGTTCGTTAGTAGATGATCATGAAAGGGATTTTATTTACCCTGTTTATAGAGCAACTGTACGAAAAAGCTATATAAATGGGCCTCTATGTATTATTGCTCCGAGCTATTGGGTAAGTGATTTTCTAAAATATCCAACCGCTGAAACTGTATATATTGTTCAACCCCATAACGTAGGTGTTCCTGAACTTAAAATGGACTTATTCAAGTGTAATGGAGGTGTCGATATTGGATTAATTAATACTAATACAATACCGACTTCAATTAATGAATTAATAATTGAAGCTAGTGATGCTTATAGAAATAGAGCAAGTACAATTCCCATAGAGGAGTCCTCGTCTCCCCAAGGATTGAAGGAAATGCTCGGCACGCTCTCTCACATTACTTGCAAAGAAGTTATAGGGCAAGATGGTAGTGTAAATTATATACAGGCCAATAAAACCTATATAACGATCAGTGGTGAAGGTGTTGTAGCCAATAAAGTTTTTGGTGAAAATGATAATTTTCATGGTACATCATATATTGTTCAAAATATTGATTATTCAAAAATGAGTCATGAAGACGTTAATCAAGAATACAGAAATCAGATGGATAAATGGAAAAAGCCATTGCGAGAATATTATCGTCCTTATGAGTTACCACATTTACTTAATGATTTAGGTGCGAAAAAAGCAAATGAAAACAATATAAAGTATTGGTGTAATGCAGTTTCAATCGCTCCCAAAGGACGAGAAGATTTTTTAGCAGTATTAAAATTTGCAAATATTAAAAACAAAGAAGAAATAGAAACTTTCTTTAAATTAGCAAAGAATATGAGAAGTAATTCTATTTCACTTGGCCACAAGAAAGCAGATGTTGCAAAAGAGATAATTAAAAAATCAATTATGAGAAAACTGGCTAATAGGGAGCCAATTGTGAATGCGCTCGTTATAGGAAATTTAAAAGCTAATATATTGATGTTAAAGGAAGATTAATGGCTAATATGATTCCTAGAATTCTAGACCCAAGTACACCAAGTGATGGAGAAAAGCACTTATTTTCCAGATTAGAAAATGATTCTGGAGCTTCAAACTGGACGGTACTTCATTCCTTAAATATTGCTCATCATAAAACTCAGGTGATGGGCGAAATTGACTTTTTAGTTATTATTCCTAATCTGTGTGTGTTTGCTATTGAAGTTAAAGCACATCGCTTTGTGAAGTTTAAAAATGGCTTATGGCAGCTTGGAAAAAATGGTAAAGCAGAATTTCGTGGCCCATTTAAACAGATAAATGATGCCGTTTTTAGCATGGTTGAGTACTTTAAAACTAAGAGTACTAGTTTAAGTAAGATGCCTATTTTCCCCTTAGTTATTTTTACTCATACAGAGCTTAAAGATAATAGTATTGAATGGCACCCTAGAGAGGTTTGCAGCGCTAGAGAATATCGAAAAACACCTATCTCAAAGTTACTGATAAGCAGAGCAAAATCTTTCCGTAAAGAATTAACAAGAACTAAAACAGCCAAATGGTTTTCTAGTAATGATAGCCGCCCTAATAATGATGATATTAAGTTAATATTAGAAGTAGTTAGACCCAAAATAGAACACCTCCCTATATCTGCATCGTTTAGAAAGTCTTTGGAACAGGATATGGAGTTTTTTACTAAAGAGCAGTTTGTTGCCTTAGATGCAATGGCTGATAATCAAAGAGTAATATATAAAGGTCCCGCTGGTGTTGGTAAAACGATATTGGCGATAGAAGCAGCTTTGAGAGCTGCAAAACAAGATCATAAAGTTTTATTCTTGTGTAAAAACAGGTTACTTACCGAATATCTCCAAGAGCATACTCAACACTGTAATATCGATATACTGTCAATTACACAGTTATTAGAAGCACATGTTGATAAATTGTTTATAAATAACCAGGATAGAGAAAACGATAACTATTGGAAAGTTAATCTTCCACAAGAGGCTTATACAAACCTTATTGATAAGAACATCGAATATACTTTCTTAATAATGGATGAGGCTCAAGATATACTCATAAATGAAGCTTGGGTTGATTGTATTGAATTACTTTTGAAAGGTGGGATAGCATGTGGTGAGTGGAACATCTTTGGCGATTTTGAACTACAAAATTTGTATTCCCTTTACACACATGATGACTTACTAAGTGATATAAAAAGTAGGGCTAATAATGTTGCCAGTTTTAACCTCACGATAAATTGTAGAAACTTAAAAGAAGTTTCCAGCCTTAATTTCTCACTTTCAGGCTTAACAAGTCCGTATTCTAAATACTTAAGAACAAATAAGCCTATTGCTGCGTCAAAGTATTATTTTTATTCAAGTGAAAAAGACCAGCTCATAAAATTAAGAGAACAGGTAAGTGCATTACTTCGTTCGGGCTTTAAGCCTAATGATATTGTGATTCTATCTAAGGTATCTGAATCGAAATCAATTGCTAAGAAATATTTAAATGATTTGAGTACTACAGCTTTTGCATTTAGTGATAATAAAGTTCAGTTCACATCAATACATAAATTTAAAGGCTTAGAAGCGCCAATTATTATATTGACTGATTTTGATGAAATAGAAACCAATGCATCTAAGAAGCTGTTATATGCTGGGGCAACTAGAGCTACGGAGAGCGTTATTTACTTGCTCAATGACCAAATAAAAAATTACATTATTAAATGTTAACAAAGGGATGAAAATGGAAGGTTCTGAAGTTAGAGACCAAATTATTTTGAAAACTGTTCAGGAAGAATTACTAGGGCCATGTATATATGGTGAGAGTTTTGATTGGCAAGGCGGGACAGTAAAGAAGAGTCAACTTAATATCCCCTTACAAGCTTCACCGGACAAAGAAGAGATATTAAAAGTTTATCCAATACAGCGATATGGAATTGGAGTTATTTACCCTATGGAAGCTTCCATAGGAGATGATGATGAAAGTGATGATATTCAGGAGAATGATCTCTCAGATAGTGAAGCTGAATCAATTGTTACTCCATCACTTTCAAAACAAGTAAGAATTAATAGTTCTGAAGACAGTAATGATTTTGATATTTCTTTGGCTAATACTCGAAGCCCAGCCAGTATGGGACTCTCATTTTTAATCAACTTAGATAGGGCAAAACTATTAGAATTTAATATTTCAGGTGCATTTTATAAAGCTTTTACTGTTACTAGTGATGAAGGCCACTCTTTTAATTGGTGGAAGCGTGAGCCGATTAATTTTAACTTCAGTATAAGTACTAACTTTAACAATGGCAGTTTTAAAATATCTCTAAATGAATATGTAAATGATCCAAGGTTTTTAAGTTTTTATATAGAAGGCATTTGTAGAAAATATCATGGTCAAACTATTATTACTGCGGCATTAGTAAATAGAACACGAATAGGTCAGTCGGGGTCTTCAAGTTATAAAGAAAAAAACCAAATGAGTTTATTTCAATCTGAATTAAAGATTAGAACTCTGAATTCGATTAAAGAACAAATAAATGCAATATTGCCGTACCCGTCTCAATCCTCAAATTCATATGATGATTTAAGTAACGAGTTACTTTATCTGTCTGCACCCACATTTGGTAAGGGGCATGGAGTTGCAGTGGATTGGACAATACCTCCATACGTTGAAGTTAAGAGTATTGCTGAAATATACACTAAAGCATTACCTACTTTCGAAACACCTAGCATAACCGCAGATATTGAAAGTGAGGGGGAAAAATTACAAATATCTATGGAGGCGTTGGCAAATTTTGAAGTAGGTAGTATTGGGGAATCGCAATTAAATACCCTGATCCTATGGTATAGAAAGTGGATCCAAACCCAAAAAGTAAATGCTTCAACTCTAAAGCATAATAATCCCAATATAGAGATAAAACTAAAAGAACAGGCACGAATTCATATTGGTAAATGTGATTTAGCTTTAACGAGAATTGATGAAGGCTTGCATCTAATTAAAAGTGATGAAAAGGTTAGAAAAGCTTTTAAGTTAGCCAATAAAGCTATGTTGGTTCAGCAAAGAAGGTCACCGAAGGAGATTCGTAAAGCACTAATTATAGATAAGCAAATAGTCTTTTCTAAAGATTTTACTGAAAATCCAAATGCTAAAGGAATTTGGAGACCATTTCAAATTGGATTCCTATTAATGTGTATAAGTGGTGCTGTAAATGTAGAACATGATGAGCACGAACTTGTAGACTTAATTTGGTTTCCTACGGGTGGTGGTAAAACAGAAGCCTATTTAGGGTTGGCTGCCTTTACAATTCTCTATACCAGGCTTATCTATGATAAAAGATCTGAAGGCGTTCAGGTTTTAATGAGGTACACCCTGAGGCTATTGACTGCTCAACAACTTCAAAGGGCTGCAACATTAATATGTTGCCTTGAGGTCATTCGTAAAGAAAATGAAATTCAGGGCAAGGAATTCAGTATAGGATTATGGGTTGGAAGCAAAAATACTCCAAATAAAAGAGCACATGCAATAACTAAGTTAAATCAACTTAGAAAAAATGTTAGTAGTAAAGGTCAAATAGATAACCCCTTTCTTCTTGACCGTTGCCCGTATTGTGGTGCTCAAATGGGAGTAGTGTGTAAAGATAAACCTTTTGTCTTAGGTTATAAGAAAGATAGCATCAAGAAGACTGTGTTATTTGCTTGTGCAGATAAAGACTGTTTTTTTAATAAGGGAATTCCAGTATATATTATTGATGAAGACATTTATGACGTTAAACCCTCAATAGTAATAGGAACAGTAGATAAGTTCGCACTATTAGCTTGGGAACCAAAAATCAGAAATTTATTTGGAATAAATAGCCATGGTGAAAGGGATTTATTGCCCCCACAGTTAATTATTCAAGATGAGTTGCATTTAATAACAGGGCCTTTGGGTACAATGGTTGGGCATTACGAGCCCTTGGTTGAAGAGCTTTGCTCTTTTGAAACCGATTCAGGAAAAATTATACGGCCAAAAATTATTTGTGCGACGGCAACAACTAAAGGGTTTAATGAGCAAGTTGAACAAATTTATGGTCGTGCACATACTGAAATATTTCCGCCTCCGGGGCTAAGTGCAGAAGATTCTTTTTTCTCAAAATATGAGAGATATAGTGAAGGTGATAAGGATGGTGAACTTACTCCAGGTAGAAAATACGTAGGAATTTGTGCTCCAGGGTTAGGCTCTATTTTGACAACACAAGTCAGGTCTCATTCCGCAATGTTATTTGCTTCCAACCGTGTTGAAATTGAAAAAAGGGACCCTTGGTTAACATTATTAAGTTTTTACAACAGTATACGTGAACTAGGTGGCGCACTAACACTGTTTCAAGCTGATATCATCAGCTACTTATTAGAATTGAAAAGAAGGTATCCCAAGTTTCTCTTACCACGCTTTTTGAACGGTGGTATGGAGCTTACTAGTCGTTTAAAAGATGATGAAATACCCGCAGCAATTACTCTATTAGAAAGAGAACTAAAATATCAGCAATTTGATGGTGCTTTTTATACCAATTTTGTTGATGAACTAGATAGTTTAAAAAGCATAAAACCAGAATTAGAGCCTTATGTTCTTCCATTAATAAGCGCAATAAAAAAAAGTGGACGTTTAGAAGTAGAGGATTATATTCTTTTAGACAACCTTAGGGTCAAACTTAAAGAAAATAGTATTGAGCACCCCCAACATTATTCATCTTTATTAAAAATATTACAAGCTAGAGATGTAACACCCTTTTGTTTGGCATCCAGCATCATTGAGGTTGGAGTAGATATAGACAGATTATCTCTAATGTCGATTGTTGGTCAACCCAAAACAACTGCTCAGTATATTCAAGTATCTGGCCGAGTAGGGCGTCGCCCAAGTGAAAGGCCCGGCCTAGTCACGACAATTTATAATAATGCCAAACCGAGAGATAAGTCGCATTACGAAGAATTTAGGTCATATCATCAGAAACTTTATGCCCAAGTTGAACCTTCTTCAGTAACGCCATATTCACAACCAGCAATAGAAAGGGGGTTATCAGCCCAAATGATTGGCTATGCTCGCCAGTTTTCACCTATTGGTGCAATTCCAAGTGATATTGATATTAGTTTATTTGAACATTGGTTTGAGAGATTGTTAGAAATTAGAAAGACATCAATCAAAGATTCAGAAAAAAATGACTTGAAGAGTTACTTCGAGAAAAAGTTTTTAAAGTGGTGGAAAATTAAAGGCTTGAAGTCAACCTCGTGGGGACATTTAAAGCCAGAAACTGATCCTGAAGACAGCGACGTAATGTGTCCTCTTGGTGCGACTGGGAGAAAAAGGTTTCAATTTGAATGTCCTACAAGTATGAGAAATGTAGATGGGGAGGCTGTGGTATGGATAAATCCTCAAGCATATGAAGCCTCTGAAGAGGAGGAGTTTTTTGATGAGTGGTAATTATGGGAAATAAAAGTAAAGTTAAAACAAGAAAAGGTCAATTAATTCATACCTTTGGGACAGGGGCTATGCAAATTAATAAAGACGGTGTATCAATGATCACTTGTGGCTTAGACCATTGGTTTGAATCAGATAGTACCAAGTTCCCATTAGATGAGAGCACCATTAAAAAATTTGAATTAACCGACGAGCGTTTACAAAAAAAATTGAATGTTGATGCGTTTAGAGTTCCCCCTGATTTTATAGTTTTAGAAGACGGTAATGCTAATAGAGTTCCAATTCCAGCAAAAAGATTTCCTCTATGGCATATCTGTAGTAATACTAAATGCCAAGCGTTATCGGTTCCATATGAAGGCTCGAATTGTGAGAATAAATTATTTTGCGACAAATGTAATGCTCCGACCTTTCAATCTAGGTTTATCAGTTTATGCTCAGATGGTCATATAAGCGATTTCCCTTGGTTTGAATGGTTAAATCAACACACAGGGGGAGATTGTTCCGTAGACTCTTGTCATTTAAAGTTAGAAGGTACAGGAAGTTCATCTGTTTCCAATATCCGAGTCAAATGCGAAACATGTAAAAGTAAATCAGTTTCTTTAAAAGGAATTTTCCAAAGTGAGTCTAATGAGAAAGGACAGCTAGAATCTACTTTATCTAAAGCTGGCATTAAATGTGGTTGTAGTAGCCCTTGGTTAGGCGATAATTCACTGAATCAATGTGAAAAAGTACCTGTTGCAGCATTAAGGCAATCTACAAATGTGTATTTTTCAAAAACTGATTCTTCTATACATATTCCGTTTCAAGGAAATGGCGTACATAAAGAAGTGAATGAGTCTTTTGAGGATTTAACTGAGCAACAAAAGTCACGTGTTAACGGAGCAGGCGACTTGGGTATGAAAGTCCAAATAATGGGGGCTATATTAAATGGAAAATATAGTGATGCCAGTTTAAGAGAGTACTTTGATTTAAAAGAAAAAGGTATTGAAGAATTAGAGTGTGAAACTGAAGAGGAATACAGGTCACAAGAACGAAAATATTTTTTAGAAGGAGTTAATGAGAAAACTCTTGCTGTACGACCACAGAAAACAAGTAATTATCAAAATTGGTTATCCAAATACATCTCACATATATCACTTGTCAGAAAATTAACAGTAACCCAAACGATGTATGGCTTTGATCGTATATCACCCGGAACTAATAAGTCATACGATGACTATAAAAAAATGTTATGGGCGGATCACACTAATATAGATAAGTGGCTTCCCGCAGTGCAAAGCCATGGTGAAGGAATCTATTTAGAGTTTGATGCAAAACGCATCCAAGATTGGTCGGAAGAATACGCCAAATCCAGTGCTTTTCAAAATTTAATGCGTAAGAAAGAAGAGCATGGCTACCTAGATAAATTTGAAGATTTAACACCTGAGTTTCTGTTAATACATAGCTTTTCTCATTTATTAATAAACCAACTGATTTATGAAAGTGGATATAGCTCAGCTTCTTTAAGAGAAAGGCTGTATGTTAGTAGTAAAGATAATAATAAAATGTATGGTTTATTAATTTATACGGCGTCAGGTGACTCTGAAGGCTCTTTGGGGGGCTTAGTAAGGGTAGGACAACCGGGCAATCTTGAACCAATTATAGAAAAAGCGGTTACCAATGCATCTTGGTGCAGCTCTGACCCAATTTGTTTTGAAACGGGTCATCGTGGAGGGCAAGGGCCCAATGGTCTTAATTTAGCTGCTTGTCATAATTGTCTGCTCCTGCCAGAAACTTCTTGTGAAGTTTTTAATAGTTTATTAGATAGAATGACAATCAATGCCACCATATCAGAACTAAATGGATATTTTGACTAAATATAATGGAGTATAAAAATGCATATTATAAATCTCCCAAGAAACATTAATGCGGATACAACTCCTATTTTTTTTAATGAACTTGAAAGTAATTTTTTAACAGAAGACGTATGTATAGATTTCAACTCAGTCCAATTTTCAACGCCAATATCGATGCTTATTATTGGATCAAAATTGAGAAAGTGGCGATCTGCCAGAAATGAAAAAAAATTAAGAACTGCTTTAAAAAAGATCCAGCAAACTGAAGCAATGAGCTATTTAGGGCATTTAGGTTTTTTTGATTTCATTGGCTCTAAGAAGGATTTTGGTAGAAAAATGGGAGAAGCTAATGGTTCGGCAACCTACGTTCCAATAATTAATATAAAAAGACCAAAATTTAGCACATTAGAAATTTGGTATAGTAGTATTATTTCATCTGTTAGGGGGTTAGCAAATGTTCTAGCTGGAACTAAAGAGGATACAGAAGAACATAGATTTTATCTTTATACATTAAGAGAAATAGTAAGAAATGTTTTTGAACATTCCCAAGTAGATGAGTGCTTTATATGTGGTCAGCGTTGGTCTAATGGAAAAGTCGAAATAGCGATTGCTGATGAAGGTGTTGGAGTTTCAACTAGCTTGAGACGTTCGCATTCGATAAATAGTGAGGAAGAAGCTATACAGTTAGCCATTAAACCTGGGGTTTCAGCAACAAATAACATTATAGATATTGACAATACCTTTGATAACTCCGGATATGGCCTTTATGTACTATCAGAAGTTGTGGCAAGTTTTGGTAGTTTTACACTTGGCAGTAATTCAACACGGTTAATTAATAAATCAGGAAACGAGTCTATTGATAAGTTTACTTTTAATGGAACCTTTATTGGTATTGAACTAGATAAAACGCCGAAATATTTTTCTGATCTGTTGAAAGACATAATTACTAATGGCTGTCTCTTATACACATCTGACGCTGCC
>OJGT01000118.1_pt1 | contig 16227 bp, 11 predicted proteins | sample 1595031 | NCBI WGS metagenome assembly OJGT01 (sample SAMN05416857, study PRJEB24817) | seawater metagenome | isolation source: Sea water | place: Canada:Atlantic | collected 2013-11 | reverse complement strand
TACGAGATTCCTCTACGTCTCGTGGGCTCGGAGATGTGTATAAGAGACAGTTATACGCCTATGGATTTTGTAGTTGATATATTATGTAAGTTTTTTAATAAAACATCAGAGCAAGCGACTGACATTATGTTAACGATTCATTACGAAGGTAAAGCACTATGTGGCACATATACGGCTGATATTGCAGAAACTAAAGTGGATCATGTTTCTCGTTACTCATTAGAACATCAACACCCTCTAAAATGTGTATTAGAAAAAGCTTAATACGAGATCATGTATTATTCACTGAAGAAATTAAAACTCAAAAGAAAATTTCGCAAGCATTTAAATTGGAGTACCTATGCTTAATAAAGACTTAGAAATTTCGCTTAACTTAGCTTTTAGACAAGCTAAAGAATCTCGTCATGAGTTTATGACTGTAGAACATCTACTGCTAGCACTTTTAGACAACCCATCTGCTATTGAAGTATTAGAAGCGTGTGGCGCTGATCTAAATACTATTAGAGCAAGTCTCCTTGAATTTATTAAAGAAACGACTCCAGTTATACCTGATGAAGAAGAAGAACGTGAAACGCAACCTACTCTTGGTTTTCAGCGTGTACTTCAACGAGCTGTTTTTCATGTGCAGTCCTCAGGTAAAAGTGAAGTTAATGGCTCTAATGTTTTAGTGGCTATTTTTAGTGAGCAAGAATCACAAGCAGCGTACATTTTGAAAAAGTCAGACGTTAGCCGGTTAGATATTGTTAATTATATTTCTCATGGTATCGCTAAAATTGAGGGTGGAGCGAATAGCTCTGCTATCGAAGAGGGCGAACAAGTTAATGAGGAAGAACCTAGAACCATCGAGAATTTCTCAGTTAACTTAAATGAAGAAGCGCTTAAAGGTAATATTGATCCGTTAATTGGTAGAGATAGTGAACTAGAAAGAGCACTACAAGTATTAAGCCGTCGTAGAAAAAACAATCCCTTACTTGTTGGTGAAGCTGGAGTTGGTAAAACAGCCATTGCAGAAGGTTTAGCAAATTTAATTGTTGCTGAGAAAGTACCTGACTTTTTGAAAAATGCCACTATTTATTCTTTAGATATGGGCGCTTTACTTGCAGGCACTAAATATAGAGGTGATTTTGAAAAACGTTTTAAAGCGTTGTTGAAAGATCTTGAGTCTGATGATAATGCTGTTTTATTTATCGATGAAATCCACACCATTATTGGTGCAGGAGCAGCATCTGGCGGCATGTTAGATGCTTCTAACCTTATTAAACCGTTACTTTCAGCGGGTAAACTTCGATGTTTAGGATCGACTACCTATCAGGAATATCAAAGTATTTTTGAGAAAGATCGTGCTTTAGCTCGACGTTTTCAAAAAATTGACATTGTTGAGCCAAGTATCGAAGATACGACTAAGATATTACAGGGTTTAAAAGATAAGTATGAAGCGCATCACGGTGTTCGCTATACAAATGCAGCTTTACGGGCAGCCGCACAATTGTCATCTAAATACATAAATGAACGCTTTTTACCAGATAAAGCAATTGATGTTATTGATGAAGCAGGCGCAAAGCAACAGCTTGTAGAGGCTTCTCAACGTAAAGAAACGATTCATAATACAGATATTGAAAACATTGTCGCTAAAATGGCTCGTATTCCTGAAAAGTCTGTATCGTCATCAGAAAAAGACAATTTAAAAAACCTTGAACGGAATTTAAAGTTGGTTGTATTTGGTCAAGATAATGCAATAGAAGAATTAACTTCTGTAATTCGTTTATCACGAGCAGGCTTAGGCAATGAAGAAAAGCCAGTAGGTTCATTTTTATTTGCAGGCCCTACAGGGGTAGGTAAAACAGAAATAACACAACAACTGGCTAAAATTTTAGGTGTTGAACTTTTACGATTTGATATGTCTGAATACATGGAGAAACATGCAGTTAGCAGGTTGATTGGTGCTCCTCCTGGTTATGTGGGCTATGAGCAGGGCGGTTTATTAACTGATGCTGTTTTGAAACACCCACATGCAGTTGTGTTGTTAGATGAAATCGAAAAAGCCCATGAAGATGTTTATAATATTTTATTGCAAGTGATGGACCATGGTACGTTAACTGATAACAATGGTCGTAAAGCAGACTTTAGAAATATTATCCTAGTATTAACTACCAATGCTGGCGTGCAAGAAACTATACGACAATCTATTGGCTTTAAACAACAAGATCATAGCTTAGATGCAATGAGTGAAATTAATAAAGTTTTTTCACCTGAGTTTAGAAATCGTCTAGATAATATTGTTTGGTTTAAACACCTTGATAACGAAGTAATTCAACAAGTAGTTGATAAGTTTATTGTTGAGTTACAAGTACAGCTCGATGATAAAGGGGTTTCATTAGAGTTAACGCGAGATGCTAAGAAATGGTTAGCAGAGCATGGTTATGATAAAGCCATGGGTGCTAGACCTATGTCTCGCTTGATTCAAGAAAAGCTTAAGAAAGAGCTTGCCAACGAACTGCTATTTGGGGAGTTAACCAATGGTGGTGTTGCTAAAGTTGGAGTGAAAAAAGATAAACTTGTCATTACTTGTGAAAGCAAACAAGAGTTGATTAGTGAAAAATAAATAATCTATCGCTAGGTTAATCTATTAAAGCTTTATTACCGAAGGGGTGATAAAGCTTTTTTATTTCTTGAGTTTATATTGATTTATTTCATAGGCAAGGTGGCAGGGGCTATTAAGCAATTAGGGTATAAAATGTTTTAAGATGATTAATAGCTCCTAATATCTTTTAAATATTGGTTAAGATAATAGTTTTAGTTTGGCTGAAAAAACAAAAAGCACCAATTTCTCGTAGCCTTTAATGTGGCTCCTCAAGCTGGACTTGAGAACCAATCAGCGACACATGCTGCTATTAGAGAGCACAGTCCATCGCTGTATTTAATGCCGTCATAAGCGTATGAACTTTAAATCGGGCAATAAAAAAAGCTACTATATCTCGTAGCCTTTAACGTGGCTCCCCAAGCTGGGCTTGAGAACCAATCAGCGGCACATGCTATTTTTAGAGAGTACAGTCCATCGCTGTATTTAATACCGTCATAAGCCTCTGAACTTTAAAGCTGGCAATAAAAAAGGCTACGATTTCTCGTAGCCTTTAATGTGGCTCCCCAAACTGGGCTCGAACCAGTGACACATGGATTAACAGTCCATCGCTCTACCAACTGAGCTATTGGGGAATAACTTTTCTTTCGATTAGTTTGTTAACCAACTTGGCTAACGGGGCGGAATAATAAAGACCTGTGCGCTTAGTGTCAACACAAAATTTAAAAAAATTGAGATATTAGTTTGTTTGCTTAATTAGCGTTCAGTAAAGTCAGTTTATCAGCACATTCTGGTAATTTTATAACCACCAGGTTTCAATTCTTTTTCTTAAAGACAAAATAGGTAGTTATCCACCATACTTGTGGATAACTATGTTAATTAATTTGTAATAATTCATTTTGTTATCGGTTTACGTAGCCTGTAGTCAAGTCAATACTTTCTTTTAAATAAATATAAAGCGTTTTATATCATATGGTTAATGTATTTATGTTGTTTTTACGCCTGTTTGGCTTAATTTTTAACCAAAGAGATATTTGACAGCATTTACTGTGCATTTCTTTGGGATTTGATTACAATAGGAAACAACAGAAAGAGCCATGCTCATCTCACTTCTAATAAAGTTTATTAATGACACCTAACAAAGTAGCTATGCAAAAGAAGCAGCCGGTAAACTTATTAAAAGATCCTGTTGCTAATACGTTAAAAAGAATGACCATTCCGATGATTTACGGAATGGTTTTGTTGATGACGTTTAACTTAATTGATACTTTTTTTGTTAGTTTACTCGGTACTCAACCTTTAGCTGCTATCAGTTTTACTTTCCCTGTAACTTTTAGTGTTATTAGCTTAATGATAGGCCTAGGGATTGGCACCTCTGCAGTTATTGCGAGATTTCTTGGGCGTGATGATCAAGAGTCTGCAAAAAATTCAGCGACAGCCGCTTTTTATTTAGCTGGCATGATTGTTATTCTTCTTTCATTTTTAGGTTTTTTATTCACTGATGAATTGTTTACCTTATTGGGTGCTCAAGCTTCCTTATTGCCGTTAATTCATGAATATATGGATATTTGGTATGTAGGTAGTGTCTGTTTGATTGGGCCTATGATTGGTAATGCCATACTTCGCGCATCCGGAGATACTAAAACTCCAAGTATGATTATGGGTGGAGCAGGGTTAATTAATGCAGTTCTTGATCCCATTTTTATTTTTGGTTTTGGTCCAGTTCCTGCTATGGGCATTCAAGGTGCTGCAATAGCAACATTTATTTCTTGGTTGTTTGGTTTAGCATTTGCGTTATTTGTATTAACTAAACAGAAAAATTTAATTCATACACATTTATTAAATGCTAAAGAATTTATCTCTTCGTGTCGTACTATCTTAAAAATAGGTTTACCTGCTGCGGGTGCTAATATGTTAACGCCTATTGCTGCGGCAATTATGACCGCTATTGCTGCAACTTATGGTGAGTCTGTAGTGGCAGGCTTTGGTGTTGGCTCTAGAATTGAATCAATTGCATGCCTACTTGTTTTAGCGCTGTCTATGACATTACCACCATTTATCAGTCAAAACTTTGGTGCAGGTCATATGCATCGAGTTAGAGATGCTTATAAAGCTTCAATTAAATTTGTATTGCTTTGGCAAATTTTGATTTATGTTTTACTCATTATTAGCGCTCCTTGGGTTGCTTCAGCCTTTGCTAAAGAAGAAAAGGTTGCCGAGATAATAGTGCTATTTATTTGGATATTGCCATTAGGATATGGTTTTCAAGGTGTAATTATCTTAACAAACTCTTCTTTTAATGCTCTGCATAAGCCGATGGTAGCTTTAATGTTAAGTTTTATTCGATTATTTATTTGTTATGTTCCTTTAGCCTCATTAGGAAGCTATCTTTACGGCTTAAATGGCTTTTTTGTTGGGGCGCTTTTAGGCAACTTGGTTATGGCGGCAATCTCTTATCGATTGTTCTCTCAGCAGTTTACTAAGGACGAATTTTTGGTTGAACAGAAAGTACAGGAAGAGTCATCTTGAAAAGTGGAGCGTTAAAAGAAACAACACCTAAGTCTTTTATATTACAATCAGAATATACTCCCGCCGGTGATCAACCCACCGCAATTAAGCAATTACTTGAAGGTATTGATTGTGGATTAGCTCATCAAACGCTACTGGGTGTAACGGGTTCAGGTAAAACCTTTACTGTTGCTAAGGTTATTGAAAGCCTGAATCGTCCAACAATGATGTTAGCACCAAACAAAACTTTAGCAGCGCAATTGTATGGGGAAATGAAAGAGTTTTTTCCAAACAATGCTGTAGAGTATTTTGTATCCTACTATGACTACTATCAACCAGAAGCTTATGTACCTACAACAGATACATTTATTGAAAAAGATGCTTCTGTGAATGAACATATCGAACAAATGCGTTTGTCTGCTACTAAGGCGCTATTAGAGCGCCGTGATGTCATTATCATTGCTTCTGTTTCTGCTATTTATGGTTTGGGTGACCCTGACTCATACTTAAAAATGATGTTGCATATCAGTCAAGGGGACATTATCAACCAAAGAGATATTCTGCGTCGACTAGCAGAGCTTCAATACACACGTAATGATGTCGCTTTTGCAAGGGCAACGTATCGAGTACGTGGCGATGTTATTGATATATTTCCAGCAGAATCTGATCGTTTAGCCTTAAGAGTAGAACTCTTTGATGAAGAAATTGAACGTATAAGTCAATTTGATCCTTTAACGGGACAAGTTGAGCGAAAATTGGCACGAGTTACGGTTTACCCTAAAACACATTATGCAACGCCAAGAGATAAAATTTTAGCTGCTGTTGATAAAATCAAAATTGAGCTTAAAGAGCGCTCACAATTTCTTAAAGATAATAATCGCTTGGTTGAAGAGCAACGTATATCGCAGCGTACTCAATTTGATATTGAAATGATGACTGAACTGGGTTATTGCTCAGGTATCGAAAATTATTCACGCTATTTATCTGGTCGTCGTTCTGGTGAAGCTCCACCGACGTTATTTGATTATTTGCCTGATGATGGTTTACTTATTATTGATGAGTCTCATGTTACTGTGCCACAAATAGGCGCTATGTATAAAGGAGACAGGTCACGTAAAGAAAATTTGGTTGAATACGGTTTTAGGCTACCTTCTGCACTTGATAATAGACCAATGAAGTTTGAAGAGTTTGAAGCGCTATCACCGCAAACTATTTATGTATCAGCAACACCAAGTAATTATGAAATTGAAAAATCAGCAGGAGATATTGCTGAACAAGTTGTACGTCCAACAGGTTTACTAGATCCACAAATTGAAGTGCGACCAGTAGCAACACAGGTAGATGATTTACTTTCTGAAATTAACAAACGTTTACCTTTAAATGAACGGGTACTAGCGACTACCTTAACTAAGCGAATGGCAGAAGACTTAACTGACTATTTAGATGAGCATGGGATTAAAACCCGCTATTTGCATTCTGATGTTGATACTGTTGAACGAGTTGAAATAATTCGAGATTTTCGTCTAGGTAAGTTTGATGTATTAGTTGGAATTAACTTATTACGTGAAGGCTTAGATATGCCTGAAGTGTCGTTAGTTGCAATTCTTGACGCAGATAAAGAAGGCTTTTTACGCTCAGAGCGCTCTCTTATTCAAACTATTGGTAGAGCAGCACGAAATATTAATGGCAAGGCCATTTTATATGCTGATAGAGTGACAAAATCAATGGCTAAAGCGATTGATGAAACTGAACGTCGACGAGAGAAACAGCATCAAAATAACCTTGATAATAATATTACCCCTAAAGGTGTTGTTAGAAAAATTACGGATGTGATGGATGTTGGGGACTTTAGTGAATCAAAAGAGCTAGACAAAGTGGCTGAGCGACATGCTAATTATCAAGCGCTTACAACAAAAGAAATTGACAATAAAATTGAGCAGCTTGAAAAAGAGATGTTTTCACATGCACAAAACTTAGAGTTTGAACAAGCTGCTTCAATTAGAGATGATATTGCTAAACTTAGAGCTCAACAACTTTCTACTTAACCTCGTATTGTAGAGTGAATTTACCTAAGATCCATAATAGAGTAATTGCCTAGAATATCGGCAACTGCATCACTATTACAGTGACTAAGGTGACTAATATCTTCGATGATCTTATCTTGAATATCGACAGGAAATAATAATAATTGCTCAAGATACATATGTGCTTGAGTTTCATTGTTTGCGTCAATCATTTCTTTCAAACACCGCGCTTGGCACGTCCACGTGGAAGCCATAACCGATCCTTATTAATTCATTAGACACCCATTAAGTTTAGACTATCAATTAAAAAGGGTTATAAAAAAAACAACTTAAAACTGAACGGAGAAGTGATAAATATTCTATAGGATTAAAGTAATTGATATTCAATAGCTTTCTTGGATGCGTTTGACGAAGATACATTAATTGAATCATATTCATCAAAATACTTGAGAAAATAGTGACGTAATTTATGAATATCTATAACCTAGTCGCGTTGTTTTTATTTTCCGCAATGGGGGCACTTGGTACTATGTTGTCCCTGCTTTAATTGGTTGATACTACGCTGTAATTCTTCAGGCTCTATTTCTAGCTTATCAGCCAAAACTTCTAACGCTTGATATTCTTCTTTATCAATATAACCGTCAGTTAATGCATTGCTTATTTGAGAGTCTAACTTTGTTTTACGTTCACGTAATTCCTCCCCAAAACGTGCCGCTAACATTGCTGCAGGTAAGGCAACTAACCCAACACCTACCAACATGATAAAGGTTGAAATGGCTTTGCCAATGCCTGTAATAGGTACTACATCACCGTATCCAACTGTGGTCATGGTCACAACCGCCCACCAAAAAGATTGAATAATACTGCCAAAAACATCTGGCTGTACTTTTCCTTCAACTGAATGCATTAAACTAGCTGCAATAATGATTAAAAAAACCATTACCATCATTGCGGCGCTAATACTTTTTAGCTCTTTAGAAATGACATTAATAAAAATGTTAAAGCCTTTAAAATAGTGAGTAAGCTTTAATAACCTTAATACTCTTAATAAACGTAGAGTTCGTAAGTCAATGGTAAAGAATAGGGCGATAAGGAAAGGTAAAATGGCAATTAAGTCAATTAATGCCATTGGGGTAAATATATAACTAGTGCGAGCTTTGAATGCTGATGTAGAACGGTATTTTGGACTTTCTATACAGCACCAAACTCTTAATAAATATTCAACACAAAAAATAGATAAAGAAATGAATTCAAATACGGCAAACTCTTGATGAAATGTTTCATGATAAGCAGGCTCAGATTCAAAAATAGCCGCAATAACATTAGTTACAATCAAAATGATTAAAAACAAATTGATTGCTTTGGCAGTGAAGTTTTTTCTCGTTTCACTTTCAAGTAATTGATATGTTTTAAATCTTAAAGACACACCTGAAGTGAGTTTGTTAGGTAAAATATCAGCCATAAAGTTATTTAATTTTTGTTAAGATGAAATAGCTTAATTAAAGAGTATGTCACTCGTATGCAATTGGATCTACCATTTTATTTTCGCTAAAAGCTTCTAATCTCTCTTGGCAAGAACCGCATTTACCACAGGCTTTTGTTCTTCCATTATAGCAGGTCCAAGTATTACTATAATCTAAGCCCATTCTTAATCCATCGGCTAAAATTGCAGTTTTATTAACTTCTAAATAAGGGCTAAAAATTTCAACACTTTCATAGTTAGCTATTTGGCAAACATCATTCATCTTTTGTACAAATTCAGGTCGACAGTCTGGGTAAATAGCATGATCACCACTATGAGCACCATAGTAAACCTGAGAAGCGCCTACTGATACGGCATAGCCTACCGCTAATGATAATAAAATCATATTGCGATTAGGTACTACGGTCGATTTCATATTCTCACTTTCGTAATGCCCCTCAGGGATATCAATATCATCGGTTAATGAAGAACCGGCTAGTAACTGATTGATGGATGAGATATCAATTACTTTATGATTTATTTCTAATGATTTACATACATTACTAGCACACTCTAGTTCTTTTACATGTCGCTGCCCGTAATCAAATGAAAGTGCGTAAACTTCTTTATTATCTGCTAATGCGCGATTAAGTACGGTAAATGAATCCATGCCACCGGAATAGATCACAACAACTTTTTCAGCCATTCCTTTTTTTGTCATAGCTTTTTCTGTCATAGTAAGGTCTCTTAAAAATAAATAAGGTATAATCAATGGCATTATTTTACTTGATTAATATCACAGGCAAAAGCACAAATTATAATGATTGAATACAAAATCAACGAACTATTTGAAACGATACAAGGTGAAGGTTCTTTTACAGGCCAACCATCAATATTTATACGTTTACAAGGCTGTCCTGTTGCTTGTTCGTGGTGTGATACTAAGCACACATGGGAAACAGAGGCAACAGATGAAGTAAGCCAAAATATCATGTTAACTAAAACGCAAGAAACTTCGCAGTGGGCAGCGATGTCAATAGAGAGTATTTTAGCGCTGGTGAAGCAAAAAGGCTTTCAAGCTAAACATATCGTGATAACAGGTGGCGAGCCGTGTATGGTTGATTTAACGCCGTTATGCGATGCGTTTGAATTACAGGGCTATAGTTTACAAGTGGAAACGTCAGGTACTTTTGAAATTAATGTTTCAGCTAATTGTTGGGTAACAGTTTCGCCGAAAATTAATATGCGTGGCGGTTACCCTATTTTAAATAGTGCTATGCTGCGTGCTAACGAAATTAAACATCCTATCGCTACTGAACAGCATGTGAATGATTTAAAAGAGTTATTGATAGAGCATGATATTAAAAATACGCCCATATATCTTCAGCCAATTAGTCAGAAATCAAGAGCAACAGAGTTAGCTATTGCAACCTGTATCGCTAATAATTGGCGATTATCAGTACAAGTTCATAAATATTTGGGCATAGAATAATCTACTTAAATCAGCCTTCGTAAAGCCTTGCTAATTAGTGTATAACCGTATTAATAAGGCTAAGTTTCCTGATTAATATAGACTTTAGGGACACGTGCTGACACACAAGTAAGCAATTCATAATTGATTGTATTCATATGTTCGGCTACTAGCTCTACACTTAGATTTTCACCCCATAATTCAACTACATCACCTAATTTTACCCCAGTTAACTCGGTGATATCGATCGTGATCATATCCATTGATACCCTTCCAGCTAATGGTGCAAGTTGATTATTAATAAATACAGGTGTGCCAGCTTGAGCATTTCTTGGGTAACCATCAGCATAACCAATGGCAACAGTTGCAATGACGGAATCTCGCTTAGCTTGCCAACTTTCTCCGTAGCCAACGGACTCACCTATTGCTAAATTTCTTATCGCAATAATGGTTGATTGTAATGTCATTACTGGTGCTAATTCTATGGGCATATTTTTAGCGGGTGTAGGGTTTGTGCCATATAAAGCAAGACCGAGTCGGTTAAAGTCGTCATGACTTTGGGGCCAGTTAATGATTCCAGCAGAATTGGCCAAACTTATTTGACAAGAATATTTTTGGGCAAATGATCTTAAACAAGCGATTTGATCTTGTGTCTTTAAATTATCAGCTTCATCGGCACTAGAGAAATGTGAACAAATAACTAAGCCTTGTTTTTGCTCAAGTGTTAAGTTTGTTAGCATTTCTTTTGCAGATTCAGGAGAGAAACCTAGCCTATTCATACCAGTATCAATTTTCAGCCATAATTTTTCGGTATAGTCAGGATGATGCTTTAACCAAGAAACTTGTTGTTCGTTATGTAACATAAGCCAAAAATTATGTTGTTTTGCTAAGGAGAAGTCTTTTTCATCTAAAGGACCTTCAAGAATCAAAATAGGTAAAGTGATGCCTGCTGTTCGTAAAACAATTGCCTCATCCATAAATGCGACGGCAAAAGCGGGTACTTGCGAATGGAGACTTTTAGCTACCTCTATTGCACCATGACCATAGGCATTTGCTTTAATAACCGCAATAGTTTTACTGTGTGGGGCTAAGTTAGCAATGTTTTGGTAGTTACTTTTTAAGGCAGATAAATTTATAATTGCTTGAGTTTTTCTTGAACGATATAACATAGTACTTTACTGGTAATAGCATTTTTTTGAATTATATCATGCTTCTATTATGAGTATAGTTTAAAGTTATATAAGGTGTTTTTTCTATTTCAATATCAGTTTGTTGTTTCTATGTATTTATGGGAATAATGTTTTTTGATTCTGATCTAAGTAAGGTAAATCATAAGGTTAATTATGAATAAAGAGTTAATTCAAAAGCAATCGACATTAATTGAAGAACTTAAAACAATAACGACGGAAGGACAAAACTTAAATACGTTAGATATTGATCTACTTGATGCTACGGGTGTTCTCGAAAAAATTAATGAAGAAGATCAAAAGATTGCGAACGTTGTTAAAGCTATTATTCCTGAAATTGCTAAAGCGGTAGATAAAATTGTTGATGCATTTGCTCAAGGCGGTCGCTTAATTTACATCGGTGCAGGTACTAGTGGTCGTCTTGGTATTCTTGATGCGGTTGAATGTCCACCAACGTTTAGTGTTAGTGATAAGCAAGTGTTGGGTATACTTGCCGGTGGTGATAAGGCCATTAAAAAAGCAGTTGAAGGAGCTGAAGACAATGAACTTCTGGCTATTGAAGACTTAAAACTAGCTCAATTATCATCGCAAGATGTATTAGTTGGTATTGCTGCAAGTGGTAGAACTCCTTATGTTCTTTCTGCAATGAATTATGGTAAAACCCTTGGGGCAACAGTTGTAGGGTTGAGCTGTAGTTATAACGAAAAATTTGATCGGGCTAATGATATTAACTTGTGTGCTGTGGTTGGCGCTGAAGCTTTAACGGGCTCCACAAGAATGAAATCTGGCACGGCACAAAAACTAATTCTTAATATGCTAACCACAGCCAGCATGATTCGAAGTGGTAAAACTTATCGTAATTTAATGATTGATGTAAATGCCACTAATGAAAAACTCTATGCTAGAGCCGTAAGAATTGTGATGCAAGCTACGGAATGTGATTATCAATGTGCAAAAGCAGCATTGGATATCGCGAATAATAATACTAAGTTAGCAACCTTTATGGTGTTAACCGGTTTAGATGTAGATAGCGCGAAAGCCTCCTTATTACAAAATAAAGGTTTTTTACGAAAGGCCATTAAGCAATCCGTAAGTGCAAAGTAATAATAATTGAGGTTTGGTTATGGCTCGTCTTTGTTTGAATAAACCTTGTAAATTAACTGTGATTTTTTTGATATTATCTCAGTTTCTTTTCGCTTGTAGTGCTACTTCTGCCATTAACACCAATCAACAAGCAACAGCAAACAACAAAAATATTATTACGGGCGCAGAACAAATAAAAGATTTCTTGCCTACATTAAAAGGTAAAAGGGTTGGCTTAGTCGTTAACCAAACATCAAAAATAGCTAATCAGCACTTAGTTGATGTACTTATTGCTCATCATGTCAATATTGAGGTGATTTTTGCTCCTGAACATGGCTTTCGTGGTAATCATGATGCAGGAGAAAAGTTTAGTTCTAGTGTTGATAAAAAAACTTCGATTCCTTTAATTTCGATTTACGGTAAAAGTAAAATTCCTCCCGTAGAGATTATGGAAAATCTTGATGTGATTATTTTTGATATTCAAGATGTTGGCGTTCGCTTTTATACTTATATTAGTTCTATGCATTATATGATGAAAGCTTCTGCAGATGCGGGTGTTAGTTTTATGGTGTTAGATAGACCAAACCCAAACGGGAGTTTTGTTGATGGGCCTATACTTGAGTCTGAATTTTCCTCATTTGTTGGTATACATGAAATTCCTCTATTACATGGTATGACTATCGGCGAATTAGCATTAATGTTTAAAGGGGAAGGTTGGCTTAATGGGACAACAAGCTTAGAGTTAACTGTTGTGGCTATGGAAAATTATCAACGCACAATGGCTTACTCACTCCCAATAAAACCGAGTCCCAATTTACCTAATGATATTGCTATTAACCTCTATCCTTCGCTAGGATTTTTTGAAGCGACTCCTGTTAGTATTGGTCGAGGAACTGACTTTCCTTTTCAGGTGATTGGTCATGATAATATCTCGATAGGCAATTTTAATTTTATGCCGGTATCAACTCCTGGAGCAGCACTAACACCTAAACTAATGAATAAACAGCTACTCGGAGAAGACTTGCGCCAAAGTGAGGTAAGGGGAGTCAATTTGTCTTTTATTATAAAGTGGCATAAAGCATTTCAATTAGCAGATACTGAATTTTTTACGCATGCTAATTTTATGGATAAACTGAGCGGTACTGATAAGTTAAGAAAAGCGATTGAAGCGGGTAAAAGCGAGCAGGAAATTAAGCAAAGCTGGCAATCTGACATACTTAAATTTAAACGTTTGAGAAAACCTTACTTGTTGTATAACGATTTGTAATCAATATGGATAATCATAGGGAGATAACCGTGAACTATAGTTTTAAAAAATACGTGACAAGCATTTCTTGGTTATTCCTAAGTGTTTTATTAACTAGCTGCACGTCAAATACTCTACCTATAGATGATGTCTATTCCACAAATTATGATCACCGCATAAAACTTTTGATTATGCATAATACGCAAACTAATTATCAAAACTCACTACAAAAATTAGTGAATAAAGGCAGTGTTAGTTCACATTATTTGCTACCTCAATCTCATGATAAAACTTACCTTGATGATGAACTGAGTGTCATAAAATTGGTAAACGAAAGCGAAAGTGCGTGGCATGCAGGTAATAGCTATTGGCAAGGCATAACGACCATTGATGCACAGTCTATTGGCATTGATATTGTTAATTTGGCTACATGTTCTTATTTATCGAAAGTCCCTAGTTTAAAAAATAAAGAGCAAGAGACTTTACAAAGCAAACTAGTACAAAAGCAGATGTGTTTTTATCCAGATTACGACTCTAAACAAATTGATTTATTAATTAAGCTTTCAAAAAAGATATTGAAGAAAAACCCTGATATTTTACCAACCCATATTCTTGGTCATAGTGATATTTCCCCACAGCAAACAAATGAACCCGGACCTCGTTTTCCTTGGTACCAGTTATATCAAGCAGGTATAGGAGCTTGGTATGCAGAAGAAACTGTACTTAAATACTGGCAATTATTTGATAACAAAATGCCGACTATTGGGCTTGTTCAACAAGCATTACATCTTTATGGCTATGATATTAAGGAAACAGGTGAGCTTGATGAACAGTCACAAGCTGTACTGAATTCTTTTCAAACACATTTCTTACCGTGGCAAATAACCAATAGAGCAGATGAGCAAACAGTGGCGACGTTATTTGCGCTAATAGAAAAATATCATCCTAAACAGCTCGAAGGCTTATTAGCCAATTATAAGCATGAACCTCTTCCAATTAAGGAAAATTCGGTAGTTACTATTCAAAAAGGGCAAATAGATAAAACTTTTCCGCAACAAAGTCGTAGTACAAGGTCACTGGTTAATGACCGCGCTATTTTTAAAAGTTATCAAGGGCGAGGGGAAATTATTATTGATAACCACGATGCTACATCAGCAGATATTTTTATTAATGGTGAAAAGTTGAGTATTGCAGCCGCTTTACAAGCCCATAATAGTTATCAGTACTCATTACAGAAACGCACTAAGAATGGTGACAATACATTAAGAGTTGAAAATGTATTGCCTGAAGGGGCTAATGTTAATATCACTATTCCCTACCCAAAATTAGAAGAGAAATCATTACAATACCAACACCGATTTACACAAGTAGATGCATTAATTGAAGATGATATTAACAAAGGCTTTCCTGGCGCAGTATTGGTAGTAGTCAAAGATGGAAAAATTATTAAGAATAGCGCCTATGGCTACGCTAGAAAGTTTGCAGATGGAGGGAGTTTACTTGCAACGCCTGTAGATATGACCACAAATACTTTATTTGATATTGCCTCAAATACTAAGATGTTTGCCACCAATTTTGCATTGATGAAATTAGTGAATGAAGGGAAGTTAAATATCCGTTTACCTATTCATCATTATTTACCAGAGTATCTTGGTGAAGGGCGAGATTTACGTACCGTAAAAGATATTCTTACGCATAATGCGGGATACTCACCACAAGTAAAATTTTATACACGTGAGAATAGTTTAGGGGAGAAGTTCTTTTCTCATCATGCAAAGAAAACAAAAAAACTGATATTAACACAAGTACCCTTTGCTACTAGGCGCGCTACAAAACGTATGTATAGCGATACAGACTATATATTATTAGCAATGATCATAGAAAAAATTACAGGCATGCCGTTAGATGTTTTTGTTGAATATCATATATATCATCCACTAGGACTGAAAAACACAGTATTTAATCCACTGAAAAAAGGCTTTCGAAAAAACCAATTTGCAGCAACAGAAATTTACGGTAATACACGAGATAATCGTATCTATTTTGAAAATGTACGAACAAATGTATTACAAGGTGAAGTTCATGATGAAAATGCTCATCATTCGTTAGCCGGTGTTGCTGGACATGCAGGGCTTTTCTCAACGGCTGAGGATTTAGCTGTTTTAGCACAAGCATTGTTGAATCGTGGCGGCTATGGAAATAAACACTTATTTTCAGGTAAGGTTGTTGATCAGTTTATTAAACCAGACGACGGAAATGGCACATTTGGTTTAGGTTGGCGTCGTGCTAATAATGGTGATAGAAAGTGGCACTTTGGCCCTTATGCAAGTCCTTCTGCGTACGGACATACTGGGTGGACAGGTACCGTAACCGTAATAGATCCCGAACATGATTTAGCCATTATTTTATTGACGAACGCTCGTCATAGTGAAATTGAGGGGGGAAAATTTGCTTATCAATTTAAAGGCAAGCAATTTGAAACAGGAAAGTATGGAAGTATTATATCGTTAGTCTATGAAGCGGTTTTAAATAATTAATTCGCTAAATAATTTGAAATAAGGTTAACTGATGCCTTATCTATGAGCCTTGAATAGTGAATTCAAAGATAAGGCATATTGCTGTCTCTTATACACATCTCCGAGCCCACGAGACGTAGAGGAATCTCGTA
>OJGT01000117.1_pt1 | contig 16283 bp, 14 predicted proteins | sample 1595031 | NCBI WGS metagenome assembly OJGT01 (sample SAMN05416857, study PRJEB24817) | seawater metagenome | isolation source: Sea water | place: Canada:Atlantic | collected 2013-11 | reverse complement strand
TACGAGATTCCTCTACGTCTCGTGGGCTCGGAGATGTGTATAAGAGACAGATTTTTTATTAGCTAATACTGAAACAGATTCCCTCGAACATAATTACATCTAATTAATCATTGCCTATTACTTTTAAATATCTGACTTCATTAAGTTATTATCTCCCCAGATCTTTTAATATTTTAAGATCACTACGTTCTATTTCTTGGGCGTAAATAGCTGTTGGTTTATCAGCGATGTTTGAATACAAAATCACCTTACTATCTGTTATTTGTATGCCGTACTTACCTGATTTAAAGTAAATGCCTCCGGGGTATCGTCCAGATGTTGATAACCAATTTGCTCTATTTTGTACTAGCCATGTTTTTAATAAGCTATATTCCGAATCTTTTGCAGTTAGCTTAACTTTCTGTTCACTATTACTACTTGATAATACGGTTATTTCTTCGTCAAGATTTACATCAACTGACTTACTACAGCCAACTAGCACCAATAGAAGTGTTAATACCACTAGAATATTTTTTTTCATTTATTATCGTCCAATCAATTAATATAAAAATTAACTAAATATTTTATTATTTTACTTTAACCAAAAGTATATTTATAACCTTGATAAATATCAAAGTTATGACACTTTTTTGATGATTATATATTGTCTAATTAAATAATAATTATTGAGTAACTTTGGAGGGCTCTAACGTAGATTAAAATTTATTTTTAAAGACAACATCTTGCTTATCTTTTTGTTTATTCCACGCCATTTTTTTCAGCTCTGGTTCATCTAAAAACTCATTCACATAACCAACACAGAGATAGCCAACCAATTCACTATCTTGTGGCGCATTAACAGCCGCTTTCACTTTCTGTGGATCAACAATACTTACCCAGCCAATGCCAACATTTAATGCCCTAGCCATTAGCCACATATTTTGAATAGCACAAACAACGCTAAACCTTCCCATTTCGGTCATGCTTGTTTGCCCTAAAACAGGCGATTGTGATGGTTGATAAAATACAGCAATGTTTACGGGCGCTTCCTTTATTCCTTCCAGTTTCAATTTTTTATATTGTTGCTTTTTTTGATCAGAAAATAAGTTAACAGCATGTTCGGTTTGTTCACAAAAACTGTCATATACTTTTTGCTTTATACTTTCTTCTTCGATCACCACAAATTGCCATGGTTGAGAATACCCTACAGAAGGAGCTAAAAGTGCAGCATCAAGCAGCTGCTCAATAACGTCATTTGGAATTTTTTTGTCAGAGAATCGATTACCACGAACATCACGTCGATGACGCATAATCTCATTTAACAAAATACTATCTGATGGTTCAAATATTTTATTCATCACAGTCTAATTTTAATAACCTTAAGAAAATTGATTTGCTGTAAAAATGTATGAATAACAGCAAAACTAATTTCCTTATAAAAATTAAGCTTGTTCATATCAATATGTTGAAAACTAATCGCTACTGATCAAAATAAGTTTTCCTGTTTTGGGATCTTTATAGACTTGCCCTAAAGACTGCATACCATTCTCTTTGCCTTTTAGTGCTTTATCAAGAGAATCTGGCGCTTCAATCAATTCATTACCTGCTGTCACTTCTATTTTAGTGTTAGAGGTTGGTTTAATAGATAAGTGTTCTTGTAGCTCTCGACTCTGTGCTACAAGCGCTAACATCAGTCCTAATGCGAACACTAGCATAACGTCCATAATGTTAGCAAAGCCTGCCAGCGGATCACTATCTTGTTCCGAAAAATGACTTGATTGCCATGAGGGTCTTTTTTGCATTGTTATTCCTACTGTACCCTTGGGTGCGATTGCAACTTTTGCCAAGTATTTTCATACCAACGTCTTCTAATACGGCCAATGATATAAGCGACTAAACCAACGAATAAGCCAATAACAGTTGTATCAAACGCAACCGTTAACGCTGTTGCTAGAATATCAATATTCCCTGTTCCTAATGCTGTTAATCCTGGACCAAGAGGAATTAACGTCCCCATTAAACCTAACACAGGACCAGAACGAGCAAGTAAATCGACACGTTCCAACCTTTTTGTCGCATGATGCTGAAATTTTTGTTCAAGTTCAGATTGATACTGACTATTTTCTCCAACAGTTTTGCTTACTGAAGTTATATTGCCCTGAGTAAAAGTATTCAACGTGCAATAGCACTCTGCACATGCTTGACCAAATTCCCATAGGGTTGCAAGCAGTGCAATAGCTAAAGCAATGATAACAGGATATAACAACCAACTAACGAGTTGATGCAATGCGCCTAGTAAAATACCGTAATCCATATCACATCCTATTTATGTAAATTTTCAATCGCGTTTGTCGCAGAGATTTGTTCAACCGAGGTGTTTTTTAGTAAGCGTTTTGATTGAACAATACCTCGATAAAACCCTGCAAAAACGAATAACACAAGAACTACTGCTAGCCACCAATACCAATCACTTTGCATACTTTTTGTTTGTTGGCTATTTTCATCCGCTTCTGTTAACTCAGTTTTTTGCACTTCTGGTATAGCCTCTTGTTGAGATAAATCGTTTTGCTCAGTTATGTTAATTTCAGCAATACGGTGTACTTCTGTTACAACAGGCTTTTGTTCTAGTGAAGTGCCTTTCGCAGCAGAAATCGCCTTGGCAATATCTTGCCATTGCTCCGCTGACAGATACTGCGCTAACCAAGGCAACATTGGATTATCAGGGTCAGTGTGGCCACTAGCGGGTAAGCCATTACTTTTAATTAATTTCGCAAATTGACTTGCCAGATCTTCAATATTTTTTTGATCAGCAGACCAAAACTCCTTATTCACTGCAACAAGCATAATGGCCAGCATATTACTTTTTACATGGGCGTTATGACCTTTTTCTAAAAACTCATCTAACTGTAAGTTATAACGATCTTCCATATAAACCGCTTTCACTTCTTCCCATGCCCAATCGCCCACTAATGTCGGGTTAGTAACCTGCCAACCCCAAAGATATTCAAGAAATTCACTGCCCATAGTACGAGCGCCTGCATAGCCATGTTTCATTTGTCCTTTTAACCACTCAGGATTTAAAAAGCGACCACGAAGCTCTTGCTTCAATGCCTGTCCTAATTGCTTTGTTTTAATATTATTAGGATCAGCATGGTCAATAACAAAATTATTAGGGGCTTTTCCTGTTAAAGATTCAACGGCTAAACTCAAGCCACCTAAATAATCAAAAGCATCATTGTTATCAAGTAAGCCATACAGATTGCTTGAACGTCCAAAATAGGTATTTTCAACATCTGATAGCAGTCGCTTAAATGCCCCTTGAGCAGGTTTGCCAAAAGCACCGTGACTATAACTATGCCCTAAACGACGTGTATAAACTTTAGCCAGCTCAGCTCTTTTTTCCCAAGCACCTGAACGCTCTACTAAACGGTTTATGCCTGCACCGTAACTACCAGGTGCATCACCAAAAACTCGCAAACTTGCTGTAACACCTGCACCTTTGGCATCATATCCGTTGGCTAATAATTCTCGTGCTTGTATAACCCAATGGGCAGCTACTTGGTTTGTTTTAAGTGATTCGCTACCGCCTATCGCTTCTTTTCCTAATGCAACAAGCGCGTGCGATAGTGCCAAACTTAATGCTGGAAAATCTTTTTTAATGGTGTCTGAGCTTGCATCTAATGCCATGAGGGTAGCATTATCAAGTAGAAGCATTTGTTGTCCGTACAAGTCACGAAATAGCCCTGATGTGGTAAAAACCATATCTCGGCGAACACGGCTCGCATCTGCGGATAAGTTCTGATGTTTAAGCCCTTTAACCAAGCCTCGGCTATTCCAGACAGGCTCTAAACCTAACATATCTAAACCAAAGGCAATCATAACACCTTCATCACGAACTACATCTGAAGCCCAAAGGATCAAGGCTTCTCTTTTATCTGGATTTTGATGATTATTCTTGCGTGCCGATAAGGCCATTTCTTTACCCAGTTGCCATGCAGTTCTACTGGGAATTAAAGAGCTGTCTAAGGCATAAAAATTTCTTCCTGTTGGCAAACTCGCCGGGCTTCTAATGGGATCATTTCCTTGCCCCGGCATAATATAACCACCACTTAAACCATTAAGTAATGCGTTCATTTCAGCTTGTGGTGAAGCACCCAACTTATTGTGTAAGTCTTTTTTTAATTCAACATTGCTAACTTCATTTTTTGACAGCATTGAATCTAACATCATCTCTATTGCATTATCTTGCCAGTCTTGTCCAAAAATATGTAAGCCCAGTGGCATAAAGCGCTCTTGCAAATCAGTCAGATAATGGCCAACTTCATGTACCATCATATCGTCATCTACTTCTTCAAAACTAATGCCCATAACGGCCAATTCTGCAGACATTGCTTGTGCTAACTCTTCTTTTAATTCTAACGCCTCCACTTTATCTCTAATTTGCTGTACTAATCTTTTAGCAACAACATCATTACCACTGCCATGGCTGGCTTCGAAGCTTTCAATGAGTTGTCTCAGTTGTAAAAGTTGATCATAAAGCGGAGTACTTGCTAAGGGTGGCGTTAAGTGATCAATCATAACTGCTAAGCCACGGCGTTTAGCTTGTATTCCTTCTCCAACACCATCAACAATATAAGGATAAATACCCGGTAAATCTCCAGCAATAATACGAGAATAATCATCTTGTGCCAGACCAACAGATCTTCTAGGCAAAAATTCATAGGTTGAATGACGGCCAAGATGTACTAAAGCATCAACCTGAAATATATCCTGTAAATAATGATAAAATGCTAAATATTGATGAGGTGGTGGAAATGCTAAGTTTGCATGAAGTAACTCTTCGTTAATCTCCCAACCTCTAGGCGGTTGTGGTCCAATGAAAATGTTTCCAAAGGTTAACCCTGGTAATAATAACTCTCCTTGATACGTCATAACATTACCTGGTGCTTCTCCCCAGCCCCCTAATCCTTCAATACCTGTATTTTGTAATGCTGTAATCAGGCTAGGTGCCTTTTGCATACATTTTGTGATCGAATTTTTACTAATAGCACGCTGGTAACATTGCGCTAATTGTTCAAGTAGAGATAGCGCTCTAGTTCGGCCTTTATGATCAACACCTTCAAGCAAATGATGCATTTCTTCCATTGTATGATGAAGTGCGTCAGCGGCTAACTGTGGTTTTTTTGCTGCAATAGCTTTTGTTAATTGTTCATGTAATAAACCAAATGGACCTTGTACCATTTCTCTTTTAACCGTATCAGGCAATGTAGAAAACCATTGGTTATATTGTTCAGCTGATAATCGATTAATGTCTTTGCTCATTTTTTTTAACGCTTGAGCATCTCGCGGTAGATTAATGCCGCGAGCTTGCATCATGTCAAGTAATGCTTCTTGAGACTGAGGTAACTTTCCAGTGTTGTAACCCGCAGCTTTCAACTGCTTAAGTATTTGAAAAAGTGACGTGGGTACATCAAGGTTATCAGCCCCAATATTATGACGCCCAGGAGGATGATTATAATAAATAATGCCTACACGTTTATCGGCATTATTTTTTTGTTTTAATGTATGCCATCGATTCACACGAGTCAGTAAAGCATTAATACCTTCGACCTCTTCGGTAATACCTTGAATACGAATACCTGTATATTCATCAATATAAGGAATACCCGCAGTGGCAATAATCAATGGTTGGCTCGCCCCTTGTAGTTCAGGCATAGCGACTTGATAATAAACTTTTTCCTGTGCTAAACCATCAGAAGACAGTTGGCGCTCTATTTTTGTACGATCTCGTAGTTTTATTGCTTTAATTATTGGTACATTTAGCTCTTTTAGCGTACTAATAACAGCTTCTCGCCCTTCACCACCACCAATAACAAAATCTTGTAACATCACTACAGCACTCAATTTATGCTTTACTTTAAGAAGCTCTTTTGCAGCTTCAACACCAGCTTTTCCCCAAGACGCAAGTGCAGCTAAACATTGGCTATTATAATTTTTTTTAGCTAACTGACACAGATGACTTAACAGTTTTGCATCCGCAGGACGACCACCACCAGCATGATCAATAATTGCAATTATTGGCTGCGATTCAGTTAATTTCCCAAGTGCTAAAGTAGTTAATTGATTATGAAAAGTATCGTTAACAAACCAGCGTAATTGCGACATAGGCATAGGCTGATTACTTAATAAATTCTCACCTAGCTGATTAAAAAACCAAGCGAACATTTCAGCGCTATTATGACTTCCTCCTGCTTTCCAATATGCACGAGCTTGAAGCCAAACTTGTTGGCGAGGGAATTGTTTAATTTGCTTAGTAATATCTTGTTGAAAGTTTTTACCCAACTGAGCTTTAGCAATAGTACGTAATTGGGCCAAGTTTGGAAATAAGATTAAACCTGAAAATTGACTTAGCGCGACAATACGATGATCACTATTGATAAACAGTTTAGGTTTTGTATATTTTTCTAAGAGTGCTTTCAGATTTGAAACACTACTTCCATAAAGGCCAAAACCTAAAATAGCACGAGATTTTTTGATTAATTCTAATCTCTGTGCCATTGATAATTGCCACAATTGCACATCACTTCGCGCTTTAATTCTTAAATGTTCTTTATCTGGATGAGTAACATAAAATAATCGCGCAGCTTCGGCGATGGTTTCGGCATTTCTTTGTGAAGTAAGTACTAATAAATATTCTTCATCATTAGCAGCCCAACTAAACTGGCTTATTAATAAAAAAAATAAAGATATAACGCGCATAAATTCTCTTTGGATTAACAAAAAATTTGATTCGAGAATTTACATTCAACAGAAAATCTACATTGATAAAAATGTGAAATAATAACTGAACAACATCAAGTATTCTCGCTCGATAAAGGTGGTTTTTTCTGTATCATGTATCTGGCTTATATTGATAAATCAATATTTACAGTTGCGAGAACAGCTCCGGATTTTTAGTTTATTCATTGAATAACTAAGTACAGGATTCCATGATTTTTTCACACTCAAAGTATAATTTAAGCGCTTAGTACAGTAACCGAGGCTATTTGTACAGATAGCATTAGTTCTTGTCAAATTAATTATAAATAATATAACCACAGCTATTTAGAGCTTTCTGAAGTAACAAACTTACTTTTAAGTCACCTTTTCAAACATTGCAGAATAAGAAAGCAATAAAGTCTCACAATAATTTCAATAAAAGCAAATTTAGATTTATCACCGAATGAAAGCAGTGCTAGAATGCGCACCTCTACAAATAAAGGAATTGGTTATGAAGTACGTTATTTTAGCTTTACTCGCCGTGGCAGTATTTTTTTACTCTAGATATTCAAATAATAAAAGAGCAGCAGAAGCTTTAGAAAATTTAGCTACAGGTCAAACTTTTTTGACTCAAAACAAAACTGCAGAAGAAGTGATTGAGACAGAATCAGGTTTGCAATATCAAATACTTGAGCGCGGTAAAGAAACAGAGCATCCAAGTGAAAATTCTGAAGTAACAGTGCATTACCACGGAACATTATTAGATGGCACTGTGTTTGATAGCTCAGTAAAGCGCAATAAGCCTATTAGTTTTGGTTTAAACCAAGTGATAAAAGGTTGGACTGAAGGTGTTCAGTTAATGGTTGTTGGTGATAAATTTAAGTTTTTCATCCCATCAGAACTCGGTTACGGTGAGCAAACGGCAGGTAAAATAATACCAAATTCAGTGCTTATTTTTGAAGTAACTTTGCTAGAAATAAAATAGTCTTGGATATAAAACTTATACTTTGTATAAAAAGATGAGAGTGACTAAAGTACACTCTCATTTGCAATGAGCTTATAATTCATACTTGAAAAGTTTCTAGCATCAGTGCTACTTAATTGCATCCAGCTAAGACCACCAATTACATTTAACTGTATCACAATATTCCTACCTCTTTAGATCTGACATCTTGAGATATTTCTAATGCTACTAATGCACACTTATGCCACTTTGCTGACCTAAATTAGTCCTCAGAATTAGGTACGTTTATGCTAACAAAGATACGAAACCGGACATCAGCCTTGGCTTAGTTAGCGACAAGTGATCCGACATTGAAGTCGCTAGCATAATCGATATGAAATATATTAACCTTTTTAGTTTGATTTCTATTTGGATGAGCTATAGAAAAATCACATGTAGCCCAAACAATTGAAACATCGTTTTTATGATATAGGTCATCAATTTTTATTTTTTTAAATGATACGGTAGCTAACTTAATTTAAAGAAGTAAATCAAAGCTATATGTCTAATAACCTAAATGTGACCCTTCTTGACGAAGAAGTTGTTATGGCTGATGAAGAGTTTATCGTCAGTAAAACAGATCTTCGCGGTAATCTTACCTACGTTAACCGTACTTTTATGGAAATGGCATTGCTTAATGAAAAGCAATTGCTACTTCAAAATCATAATATTATACGTCACCCTGATATGCCAAAAGGTGTATTTAAATTTCTATGGCAAACTATTAAAAAAGAAGAAGAGTTCTTCGGTTTCGTTAAAAACTTGCGTAGTGATGGTCGTTACTATTGGGTATTTGCCAATGTAACAACAGAATATGATATAGCAGGTAAACCGAGTGGCTTTTTTTCCGTTAGACGTAAGCCTCCAGCGTCTGCAATTCAAGTAATCGCACCAATATATCAACAAATGTTGCAAATAGAGAAATCCGCGAGTTCAGATAAAGCTGCTGAGCAAGAATCGATTAATTATTTACAGCAACAGCTCAAAGCACTTCAAGTTAACTATCAGAATTTTGCTATCAATTTATTTAATGAGACTTAAAGGGTTAAAATCATGACAAAAAAAACAACTCACTCTCAGGTTAATAAAAGCACTAAGAGCTATGCTAATATTCCCTTGCTTCGAACCAAACTTATTTTTTATGCAGGCTTATTAGCCATTGTGGCTTTTTTGCAATTTACTTATATCTTTTTTTTACATGGCATGGATTGGTTTATGTTGTCAGCGGCAACAATAATAGCCCTAGTTGCTATCAAAATATTTTATGGCTTTAATAGTTACTTAGTCACCTTAAAAATTATCAACGATGTTCTTATTGACGCTAATAAAGGCCACCTCACCCGCCGCATTACTCAAACTAAAGGTCTAGGTGAGGTAGGAAAGGTTGCTTGGGAGTTAAATGAGTTTCTTGATATTTTAGAGAATTATTTTAATGAAGTTAATACTTGCTTTAAGTATGCAGGAAACAATGACTTTTCTAGACCTACTTTTCCGTCAGCATTACCAGGCACATTAAAAACCTCATTAACGCATATTAATTCATCACTTCAAGCGATGAACGATAATATTGAATTTATCTCGAAAAATGCCTTAACCAGTGACTTGTATCAGCTCAACACGAAAAACTTGATTGATGATTTGCATGTTAGTCAAGCAGATCTTACGAAAATTAATGATGAAATAATACAAATTGAACAGCTTGCTATTGAGAATACCGTATCAGCTAAAGCGAGTGATAAAGCGGTAAAGCATATTGATGAATCACTTAAAACCATTAGAGTGAATGTTGATGGTGTTTCTCAAGTTGTAGGGAAGTTAATTCATGATAGTAAAGAGATAACGAGTGCTTTATCCACTATTACCGCAATTGCCGATCAAACAAATCTATTAGCATTAAATGCTTCTATTGAGGCAGCTCGCGCAGGAGAGCATGGTCGAGGCTTTGCTGTTGTTGCTGATGAAGTTAAAGCATTATCAGCGAGAACTAAAGATACAGCGGATGAAATATCAGTAATTTTGACTTCTTTTTCACAACGAGTTAATGAAATAACCCAACAAGCTGAGCAATCTGTTAACTTAACAGCTAATGCTAATGAATTAATTGATGGTGTACATAACAATATTAATACTTTGGCAAACTCTGCTGTAAAAACAAGTCAGTTGGTTGATTTTGCCAAAGATAAAGCTGCTGGCTCTTTAGTTAAAGCCGACCTTATGGTGTTTAAGCAAAATGCTTACCGAAGTATAACTAATCCAGAGGATAGCCAGAGTCGTGCTATTGTCACCGTTGATTGTCATGAATGCTTGTTTGGACAATGGTATTTTGGCGAACAGGGCGCTATTTTTAATCAAACGGCAAGTTTTGCTCAAATCCCTCAAGCTCACGAGCAAGTACATAACTCAATAAGCCAAGCGATTGATAGCTTATCATTAAATTGGGAAAATGATGAAGCTGTACGTAAACAGATAGTTGTTCACGTTGAGGAAATGGAAAGTTCTAGCCAAGAATTATTATCTTATATTGATAGCATGATCATTGAGAAACAACATAGTCAAACTCTGCCCTGATAGTTATAGTTTAAAACGAAGGATCTTCATATTGTCACAAAGTGGTCAAAAAAATCCTTCCAAACTTACGTTAGTTAACAACATATTGTGCTCTTAGCTTCCGCTTAGCGCACAATATGGAATATCAGCACTAACAGGTATTATTACTAAAAAATGAAGTCAGTCGGGGATTTGGTTCAATCGTCACTTATGGCTAGGAGAAGCATTCCTCACTTACATACACATAATGTCTGCTACCAATAAACTTAGTGTTTCAAGCCATACTTATAGTCCCTTCAATAAAGGAGCACTATTATGTATAACAGCATATCAACTTCACGAAAATCCTGCTGGAATAAAGGCAAACTAGTTGGTCAAAAACTTCCCCTAAAACTCGAAGAAATATGGTCAATTAGAATAAGATTAGAACTTGCAAATAATCTGCGAGAATTAACGATGTTTAATTTGGCCTTAGACTGTAAATTACGCGCCTGTGATTTTATCAAACTGAAAGTTTTGGATGTTGCTCATGGAGCTAATGTCCAGTCCAGAGCCATGCTTATTCAGCAGAAAACAGGTAGTTCAGTTCAATTTGAATTAACTTCTAAAACTAGAAAGTCACTGCAAGAATGGATAGAAGCAAAATCGCTTAGCTCTGGTGATTATTTGTTTGGCAGTAGAGTTAAAAAAGATTTTCATTTAACTACTCGTCAATATGCAAGGATCGTTAAAAAATGGATTTCAAGTATAGGTTTGGATATTACATTATATGGTACTCATACCATGAGACGAACTAAAGCATCTTTAATCTATAGGAAAACAAAAAATTTGAGAGCAGTTCAAATATTACTTGGGCACACGAAACTAGAGAGTACAGTTCGTTATCTTGGCGTTGAAGTAGATGATGCGCTTGAGCTTTCGGAAGCGACCGATATTTAACTCAAACTGAAGGCATGGACGCCTTCTTCAATGATACGAAACCGGACGTTAGCCTTGGCTTATCTAGCGACAAGTGATCCGACAAAGAAGAACTAGGGTTAAATAGCGAAATCGCTCTATTGTTCAAAGTGAAACTTGTAAATTCAATGCGTAAATATAATAGAAATCATCGAAAGCGGACATTCGGTTTAAATCATTTTGTTTACTAAAAATGTAATGGTTCTATCTCACACAGGATCACAAACCAAGATAGAATTTATGCTATTTTATGTGACTCTTTGCGTTGACTCAAATTTGATTAATGGCAGTTAAACAGTTTTTTACCTTCTTCTATAAGGTGGTGTACCGCAGGATGTTTTACTTTTCGCTCAGGTGAAATCAAATAGTAATGTTCAGTAATATCTGTTGTTCTACCAATTAGTTTAACGCCAAACTGCTCAATAACATGTTCGTCGATAATAGTTGGCGCACAAAATACGCCATATCCAGCTTGACCAAAGTATTTAGTTAACACTGAGTCATCAAATTCACCAATTATTAAAGGTGAGATATTAATCTGCTCAAACCATGACAGTACACTCAAACGCTGATTCGAACCTTCACCAGCGATAAAAAAAGGTCTGTTATCTAATGATTGTGGGAAGTTGTCTGTCAATATATCAGCTAAATCTTTATGTGCAAAAAAGCTAAGTCCACATTTACCAATTAAATGGCTATATGCTTTTAACGGTGACCCAACAGGTAGAGATGTATCACTCAATACAGCATCTAACTTATTTGTAGCCAATTCTCCGAGCAAAACCTCTAAGCTACTTTCTTTACATACTAGTTTTATAGAGTCATCCATATCGTAAATTGTTTTTAAAAAGTTGAATGAAAATACTTTAGCTATAACATCAGTTACGCCAATTGAAAACCGAAAAGCAAAGTCAGTAGAATGATTTTTAAGAGAATGTAACAACTCATCCCCTAAACTAAATATTTCTTGGGCATAACTTAACGTGATATGTCCCATGTCATTCAAAATAAGTCGCTTACCTTTTCTTTCAAAAAGTTTATAGCCTAACTGGTCTTCCAATAAACTAAGTTGAGCGCTTAAGGTTTGCGGTGTGATATGAATAACACTAGAGGCTTTAGCAATACTGCCATGCGTAGCAATTGCGTGAAAATATTGTAAGTGACGATAATTTAACTTTGCCATAGTTACCTCATAAATAGGTTATTTATACATTATATTATTATAGGAGAATACTTCTTATCAACCTTAAGTTGATAGCATGGTAAGTATATACGACTTTTATTGTCTTTATGGTTTGGTTATAACTTCTTTTAGAAATTAATGTTTTTACTTGTACTACGCAATAAGAGGTGTTTATGGAATTAACAATTATAGATTTAAATGTAGGCCTTTCTAATGAAAATTTATCACGTATTCAACAGAAAACCCGTCGTATGTTTAATAAAATTAGTGATAGTGTTAAAAAAATCAATGTAACCATCAATGACATTAACGGCCCTAGAGGAGGTAAAGATAAAAATTGTCGTATTATTATCCATACGCAAGGTATACCTGACATTGTAATAACAGATAACCAAACGTCAGTTATGTCAGCAGTGAATATATCTTTATCGAGAGCTAGAACAGTGTTGCTTCGAAAGGTAGAACGTAAACAAAAACTAAAACCAGTATGGATAGAAAAGAAATTAGAAGAGGGGTTAGATAAATACGTAGAATATTGAAGGTAGCCAATGAATAACAGGATTATCAATAACAAATAGTAAGGAAGGCGTTAGGTTAAACCAGGTAGAAATGAGTTAGATTTATTGTGGTTTGCCTAATTGGAATTAATATTCATTATCTGTGTAATAAATACGACTTTTACACAGATAATCCTCTATCAAAAAACTTTGGAGTAACAATTCATGTTTGCTATTTATACACCTAATGGAAGGTCATTTTTAGGTACACTTGAAGGGCTTAGAACAATAGAAAAGTCGAACAAAACAATCGCATTAAGAAAACACCAAGAGGTAGATGATCCACAAAGCCCAACGACCAAAAAATATACTGTATCAAATAATGCGATAGATGCTTATAAAAAAGTCATAAAAAAGCAGAATGAAATATATCCAATTTTTCATGCCTATCAAGTCATGAGTTCACCAGTAGAAGTGCTACGAGGAGATGACCTATTTAAAGTCGCAATAGAAAAATTTTCAAAGCTTCCTATTCAAGAGTTTCCTATTATCAATCATAAAAATGAATTGGTAGGAACGCTTTCAAGGCTACAAATATATGAGTTTATTTTAAAGAACAAATCAACGGAGAATGAAACAAACAACAATAAAACACTGGCTGAATTATTTTTAACTGATGAGTCAAAAGCATATTCAGCTGAACCAGTTACAGACATTAGACGTATTGCTGCATTATTTATTGAAAATGGACTTCACACGATACCTATTATTGAAAATACAGGGAGGATTGTTGGTATTATTTCTAGAGCAGATATTATCAAAGCTGCAACTAAAGACCCAGCATTATCATTATGGTGTTAATATATCAATAACAGCTATTAATTCACCTGACGCTTATAACGGTTGTATGACAAAAACTATTTAAACGTATTTTAAGGATTTTGATGAGTAAACACGATGAACTCCCAGTAGAGCATGATGATGCTTTGATTTCTTTTTTACATAAAGCTATTAAAGTCGCAATAAGAATATTAGCTGTATTAATGGTAGCAGTTATTTTCTGGGGAGTAGCTGATGTTGTCTATGTGTTCTATCAACAGTTAATACAGCCACCATTTATGTTACTTATGCTATCAGATATATTTAAAACATTTGCAGCATTTTTAGCTGTTTTAATTGCTATTGAAATATTTCAAAATATTGTTTTATATCTAAGAACCGATGTTATTCCTTTAAAGTTAGTTATCGCAACCGCTTTAATGGCAGTGGCAAGAAAAATCATTATTATAGATTTTGATGAGGTAATACCTATGCATGTATTTGCGGTTGGCTTTGTTGTATTAGCCTTAGGAATTACTTATTACTTGCTAGGAAGGAAATCTGATTAGCAATTTCATGATGCCATAGATATTAGGCAATAATTTCTATGGCACTCAATATTCATCTAGCAGATATTAGATAAATTTTTCTACTCTCTGCTGGATAAATTACTTTCCTTTTCTTTCAAATTTTCTTTATTCAACTAGGCCTATAATTTATTTGATGGGCCATTGATAGCTCCCCCTTATATTCAACAGTTTATACAAATATATTATTAAAAACACAACCATCAACTTAAAGTTGATAAGAACAACGGTATATACGACTTTTGTTGTTATTGAGGTTTAGGTATAACTTCATCTGTAGATTTTTGTTGGGCTTAATGATTATGAATCAACTCCCGACCTTTTCTAAACTGGAGCATTAATAATTCTGCATTCAATTATTAACTTTGTAGAGTGATATCAAGGTTAGCGTTTTATATAAATTTAGGAGATAGATGATGGATACGTTCAAAAAAATATTAGTTGCGACCCCTGCAAATTCAATTCAACCTTCTGTTATTTCACAGTCAACTAGGATCGCTAAAAAGCAACAGTCACATGTTACATTTTTTAGTGTTGCAGAGGAAATAACTAAAGATCAACTTACATGGGGTAGCATTCTGCCTCAACAAGAGTTGATGGCTAACTTGCTTGAAGAACAACAATTATCATTAAGTAAAAAAGTTGAGGCATTTCAAAATGACTTTACTTCTGTCGATACATTCAACGCTGTTGGTTTACCGTTTATAGAGGTAACGAAGAAAGTACAGCACGACAATTATGATCTTGTTATTTTAGCCGCTAAGGCTAATAGTCATCCACGTAAAAGGTTTTTTGGTAGCACAGCTGTTCACCTTATGAGGAAATGTCCATGCCCGGTATTAGCTATTGGTTCAAAGGAAACAAAACCAATAAAACGCATAGTAGCTGCTGTAGATGCTTACGCACCAACAGACGAAGGGCATAACCTTAACGAAAAGATCTTACGTATGGCTTCAAATATAGCCGCGTTAGAAAATGCGGAATTACACGTTGTTCACGCATGGAAACTTCCTGATGAGAATTACTTAAAAAGATGGGGGACTACTTCAGAGATTGAACGTCTTGAACTAGTAATGAAAAAACAACAGGGCATACAAAAGCATATTGATAAAATAATTGAAAAGAATGTTTTTGATCTTAATCCTCCAATAACGAAACTTCTTGAAGGAGTCGCGCAAGAAGAAATACCACAGTATGTTGAAGAAAACGATATTGATCTTCTTGTTATGGGGACTGTATGTCGTATTGGAATTCCTGGGTATTTCATAGGTAATACCGCTGAATCAATTCTAAGTGAAGTGTCATGTTCAGTATTAACGCTAAAACCCGAAGGGTTCGTATCGCCTGTTGAATAATAATTATGTCGCTCGTTTTGTGGGTGCAAGTACCTTAGATGTAATACCCTATTCTATGTTTATTTGGGTAAATATTAATGTCTGCTTTTAGCAAACCATAACCTAAGCCTTGATTATAATGTTCAGTGTCGGATCAGAAGTCATAAGGGAATCATTGATGGTAAAGACCGCTTCAGGCTCAAAGAGTTGCCGTTAGTATCTCAAAAGCTAAGGTCAGCTATTGGCTAGGAACCGAAGTATTTATTTAGTCTTTCGAAGCTTCAGCTTTGCGCACAGAGTTGTCGTTATTTTATAGTAGTATGTGAAGTCATTTATAATTTTCTCTCCTCTTTTGACGCAAAAATTATTACTAGGTTTTCTAAAATAGCTACAGCTCAGAACAAGAATTCCTCCCATGATCACTAATGCCATTTGTTGACCTAAAATTTTAGTACCATACAGACAGTTTTGGGGTAGTAAACTGTTATAACTTTCTAGCCAAAATCACTATTTTTAACAGTCACAATGAACCTATAGCGAACTAAAAGCTATTTACGTCTTAAGCTCCTGTCTCTTATACACATCTCCGAGCCCACGAGACGTAGAGGAATCTCGTAT
>OJGT01000116.1_pt1 | contig 16320 bp, 15 predicted proteins | sample 1595031 | NCBI WGS metagenome assembly OJGT01 (sample SAMN05416857, study PRJEB24817) | seawater metagenome | isolation source: Sea water | place: Canada:Atlantic | collected 2013-11 | reverse complement strand
TCTACGTCTCGTGGGCTCGGAGATGTGTATAAGAGACAGGTTTTCAGTGAAATTAATGAATGCTAATTTTCCCATGACGATTTTTTGAATATCACCATGAATATGATTTTGAATGATCAATTTTGAACTAGCAATATCATGTTCAATTTCGGGAAATTTATTATTAGGGCTATCTCTAAATAATAACTCATAGCCAATGGTTTCTAATTTCTCATTAAAAATTGCTTGTCTAGCGATATAAGTATTCTTCATTTCGATTTTTATTGTTAATAAATTACTTAATGTCAAGATTACCATTATCAAGTGAAAAAGCTAGACTAATCTATCACTCTACGGCTTTTATCGTTAAATAATACACGACTATTCAATGATAGATTCTAATACTGATAATTGGCCATCTATTTCTTTACTCTCATTCAACTCAAACAGTTTATTCATAAGAGGATAAATATGAATATTACTGAAAGGTTTAAGCACTTTTCCTCGCACTATATTAGGACCAGCAGCCATAAATATACCATGTAAACGTGAGTCACTTTGTGGATCAAAACCATGGGTTGCGCCATTAAACTCAGTTAGAACTTTTTTCCAAGTAAAAATAGAAGGTGCTGTTGATTCCACAATAATATCAGGAACTATGGCTAAATTAGCATTAAAGTGCCAATGCTGTGGATAATTTCCTTTCGTATAAATATTATATGATTTACCATTTTTAACGTTATTTAACTGAAGTTTATTTTCAATAGCTATTCTCGTTTTATTTGTCACTTTGTCTTTATCAAAGTAAATAAATAATTGCGTATCACTATATGTAATTTTAATCCCTGAAGGTTTACGTTTAATCCCTTTAAACACGGTATCAATTGGTATCTGTGCTTTTTCAACTATTGGTACCATTCCATGATCTGAAACTAAAATGATATTAACAGGGTAAGCAATGTCACTTTTAATTTTTGCTAAAAAATAACCAAAAAGCTCATCAAAATCATTAATAGCGGTGATTAATTCTGGCGTGTCAAAACCAAAGTGGTGACCTACAGAGTCAATTGTAGAAAAATAACTGGCAATAAAGTTAGGTCGCTCATCAATAGGTAATTTTAACCAAGTTATCAGTTGATCAATTCTTTTACTATTTGATGTGCTTTTATTATAAGGAATATTATAGCTGGGTGGGGTATGCCCTATTGTTTCAGATTCAGGCCAAAAATATATCGCTGACTTAATAGCGTTTTGTTCTGCTACAGACCAAAAAGGTGCTGCGATAAGCCATGCTTTATCTTTTTTGCCTGCCCCTAAAGCGTAATACTTTGCTAATTCAGAATGATAAAACCTATTATGAATAATTCCGTGATTAACAGGGTATCTACCCGTGATAATAGATAAGTGATTCGGAAAGGTTTTACTTGGGTAAACAGGTAATAGCTGAGCGCTAGCACCAGATTTGGCAAAAGATAAGATATTTTTAGGTTGATATTTTTGTAAATAACTAAAAGAAAAACCATCAACAGAAAGCAAAACCACGGTAGGTTTTGCTTTTATTCCATAGGCAGAATTAGACATTAGTAATACAAATAATACTGATAAGAATCTAATCATATGCGAATATAAAGTACGCTCTAAAAGTAAACAGCTTATATAAATAAATCTTTAATGTTAGCTAAATCACTTTTACCTGCAATAATCTCATCAGGCGTTAAACCAGATAATTCATGAGGGAAAACTAACCATTCTTTAGATTCATGCACAAAATAGTCAGGTGTAATAGTTACCTGCTTATTTTCAGGTTTATACCAAGGACAAGCAATACGAACATCTTTTGGCATATTTTTACGCATTGATAACTGAAGTTGCTTAATAAGCGCTTCAATACTACGACCTGAGTCAAAAACATCATCTACAATAAGTAAACCATCATCAGCATCAGCATTTTCAATTATATAATGTAGACCGTGTACTGTGATTTCTTTACTTTGTTGATTAATACCGTAATAAGATGAGGTACGTACAGCAATGTGATCAGTCTCTATTTTTTTGTAATCAAAATATTCTTGAACAGCAATACCAATAGGTGCCCCACCTCGCCAAATACCCACAATAAATTGTGGTCTAAAGCCATCTTCATATACTTTTGCGGCCAAACGAAATGAGTCTTCGAGTAACTCTTGCGCAGTGATATATTTTTTTTCCATTAACGTTAACCTTATTCTATTATTTAATAAGAACATTATAACGTGAATATAAATATTTTTAAATTATTCGTCTAATTAGTCAGGTTTTTATTTTCAACACAACTAATTGAGCTGTTCTGTATTTAGAAAATTAAGCTTTGCGATGTATTGGCGCTCTGTTGATTTCACTTTATTTACTCGTAATGCCATTTTCATTGCTTTTTTAGCCTCAGAAATTTTATTCATTTGATAATAAGTTTTAGCTAAACCAAAATATAGCTCGTGTACCTTTCTATTAAGCTTAATACCTTTTTTATAATGTAATATTGCTTGCGGATAATTACGGTTGTAATATGCTTCATCTGCTAAAACCGCATGATAATACGGATTTTTATTTCTTTTAATTCGTAATTTATTTTCTATGCTATTAGCTTCTACATCATTCCCTTTTTTGCGTAATAAAATAGCGAGATTAGCTAATGCGGTATAGTTATTTGATTCTAATGTTATCGCATACCGATAGGTAGATTCTGCCATATCATCATGATTTGTTAATTTATACAGCACCGCTAAGTTTCCCCATGCAGAGCTAAAGTTTGAATTTTCTTGTGTTGCCGCTTTGAAATACTGATAAGCAATAGCGTAATCTCCATTGACTAAAGCTTGTCCGCCCTTATTGTTATAAAACATTGCTAACACGGCATTCTTTTTAATGACTCGCTTTGAAAATGATTGTTTTTGTACATAAGGATCAAAATCAACCTCTAAAGATCCAGAACCATAAATCTTTATATTATCGAAGTTGCTCTTTGTTGCAATCAGTAAATTAATATGGCCCGTTAATAAGTTGTACTTACCATTTCTAACCCAATATTCTGGCACTTCAACCTGTTGAAATTCAACGTCTAACCCAGCTTCTTTAGCTAAGGCATATGCCATAATAGTCAGTGATAAACAGTTTGCTGTTTGACTATGAAACGCATCTACTGCAACAACATTGGCATGGCTTGCATAACTTAACGCAATATTATCTTGAGAAAAAATATGATGTAGCAACACTTTGGCTTTTTTTATAGGACTGAAGCTTTTTTTGATTTTTTCATCAACCAAAGAAATCATTTCAGCATCTAACCTAAAAATATCTTGCTCGGATTCTATTTCAAATGTATCTGGTTTAATAAATGTTTGATCAAGATAAAGAGAATCAATGTGTTTTGGCGAATAGGTATGATGGCTTTGAACTGGACTATTTTGACAAGAAAATATCAAAGGAGAGATAATAAGTAGAGCGTATAGGTAAATATTCTTCATAAATTGCACCCAAAAACTTTAGAAAGGGATAATTAAATCCTATGCCAAATGTTAGCTAAATGCGATTAATTGCTGTACATATTAATATTTATTTACAAACTTTTGAATACTCATACACTGGCATGATTAGCTTTAAATTAACTGTTATTTATTTGATAACCTCTATAAGCTTGATAAACTTTCTTTTCTATCAGAGATGTTGTTTCATTTTATCAAGACGACATATATCAAAACCCTAGCAAAAACAGACAATATAGGTATGAATGCCTTGCACAAAACAGATAGTAAAACAGTTAATAGCCATACAAATCTACAAACGAAGCTACATCAAGCTCAGCTTTTAGAGGTTGCTGTAGCAATTAGTATCAATGGTATTACTCAAGCTGTCATGATGGCTTCTCCTCAACATTTAAAAGACTTTGCACTGGGCTTTACCTTAAGTGAAGGGTTCATTCATTCAGTAAATGAAGTATTAGATATTGTTGTTAAATCACATGACAATGGATGGCAAGTTGATTTACACGTATTAGGTAAAGTTCAACACCGACTAAAACAACAACGGCGTACGATGGCAGGACCAAGTGGTTGTGGCCTTTGCGGTGTAGAATCTATTGAAGCGGCAATGGCTGTTAATCTCCCTGTTAAAGAATCATCGGATAAAACACCTGCTCAAAAGAAGCAAATTCAACTTGATTTACCGTCAATAGAAGTAATCATTCGAGCTAGGGATGCCTTACCAAGCATATTGTCTGAAGCCGGAGGTAAAAGAGGAAATCATTGTGCTGCATTTTTTGATCTATCCGGAAACGTTATTGCTTTTAGAGAAGATATTGGTCGTCATTCAGCATTAGACAAGTTGCTCGGTTGTCTATCAAAAGATAAGCTAACTACCACAGAAGGCTTTGCGCTAATAACAAGCCGATGCAGTCATGATTTAATTATAAAGGCTATTAGGTTATCTTTAACAACATTAGTAACACTCGCACAACCAACTGACTTAGCTGTCAGCTCAGCCCGTAAAATGGGCTTAATTTTATTTTGCTTTCAACATGGGCAATTAAAACGTTTTGCTTAAAAAGAGAATTAATATGCCTAAGCCTTCAAAAAATAACCCTACCTACTCTACTCCTGCTGGCGGTTGGGGAGCACTGAGAAGTTCAGCTAAACATTTAATTCGCAGCGAAAATGCAATTAAAAGTGTTAAAGCATTGCTAAAAGCTAACCAACCTGGCGGATTTGATTGTCCAGGATGCGCTTGGGGAGACTCTGCAAAGGCAGGAAAAATTGAATTTTGCGAAAACGGCGTTAAAGCCATAGCTTGGGAAGCAACAAGTAAACGTGTAGATAAAAGCTTTTTTAAAGCGTTCTCATTAACACAATTACAGCAATGGGATGATCATTCTTTAGAAAAAAGTGGCCGTTTAACTGAGCCGATGTTTTATAACGGCGAAAGTGATCATTATCAGACCGTCAGTTGGGAAGAAGCCTTCAGCATCATTGGTGATAGCCTTAAAAAATTATCCTCACCTAATGAGGCATTATTCTATACATCCGGACGAGCAAGTAATGAAGTCGCCTATTTATACCAGTTATTTGGCAGAATATTCGGTACTAATAACTTTCCTGATTGCTCTAATATGTGTCATGAAGCTTCAGGCATAGGTATGACTAAAAGCCTTGGTACGGGTAAAGGTACTGTCACTATGGGTGATTTCTCAAAAGCTGATGCCATTTTTGTTTTTGGTCAAAACCCAGGAACTAATCACCCTCGCATGTTGGGAACTTTACGTAAAGCAAGCTTACGTGGTGCAAAAATAGTCTCTATTAACAACTTAAAAGAACGTGGTTTACAAAAATTTTCAGATCCACAAAGCCCAAAAGAAATGATTTTCTTTACGGGTACTAAAATAAGTCAACATTATTTTACTCCTCGCCTTGGTGGTGATATGGCATTACTACGCGGAATCGCAAAATGTTTATTTGAACAGTATGAGCATGACAAATCGGTACTTGATACTGCATTTATTAATGAACATTGCCATGATTTTGAGGCATATCAACAGAGCGTATTATCAACTTCTTGGGATAAAATCCTAGATCAGAGTAACCTTAGCAAAGAAGAAATAACACAAATAGCTAATATTTACACTAGCAGTAATAAAGTGATTTTCACTTGGGCTATGGGCATAACTCAGCACCAACATTCGGTAGCAACAGTACGCGAATTAGTTAATGTACTAATGCTAAGAGGAAACATAGGTAAAGTAGGAACAGGCGCTTGCCCAGTTCGTGGTCACTCAAATGTACAAGGAAATCGTACCGTTGGTATTAATGAGAAACCCCCACTAGCATTTCTTGATGCCCTTGATGAACGTTATAACTTTACAGCACCTCGCGAATATGGATTAAACACCGTAGACTCTATACATTCAATGCTTGCGGGCAAAGCAAAAGTGTTTATCGGCTTGGGTGGAAATTTTGCTGCAGCAACACCCGATACAAAGAGAACCTATAACGCACTAAGGCAATGTGACTTAACCGTACAAATTAGCACTAAACTAAACCGAAGCCATGTAGTGACAGGTAAACGCGCATTAATTCTTCCATGCTTGGGACGCACTGAAATTGATCGTCAAACTAGTGGTGAACAATGCATCACAGTTGAAGATTCGATGAGTATGGTACATAGCTCAGCAGGACAAAATGAACCGGCATCAAGAAAATTACGCTCAGAAACCTCTATTGTTGCCGAAATGGCAATGGCAACGGTAGGAAGTAGCATAGTAGATTGGCGAAAATTAAGCAGTGACTACACATTGATTCGCCAAGAAATTAGCAATGTGCTACCTGATTTTTCGCACTACAATACAAAAGTAGCATCAGGCAGAGGCTTTTATTTACAAAACCCTGCTGGCCTTCGACAATGGCGTACACCGATGAAAAAAGCAATCTTTAGCGATGCTAAATTACCAAAACAACTTATTCATGAAAGTGCAAAAGAATTGACTAATGAAAGTGTACTAACGCTACAAACATTACGTTCACATGACCAGTATAACACTTCAATTTATGGGATGGATGACAGATATAGAGGTGTGTTTGGAGAGCGTAAAGTGCTTTTTATTAATACAATTGATATGAAGAAGCAATCTTTGAAAAATGGAGAGCTTGTAAAAATAAAAACAATTTCAAATGACAACGTTGAGCGTTCTGTTTCAAATTTTAAAATTGTTGAATACTCAATTCCTGAAGGATGTGTGGCAGCATATTACCCTGAAACAAACCCTTTGGTACCTTTAGAAAGTACTGCCAACGATTGTGGTACACCAACATACAAATCTATTGCGGTATCAATTGAGAAAATGTAGATATTTATGACTGCTGAGCAATCATTTTTTTACATCTGATGACGATACTGATTTTTTCATCTTCAGATTTATTTATCCAATCATTAATTTCAGATGAAGATCTGTAGCACCCTTTACAAATAGCATCTACATCCAACTCGCATTTTCCTGTGCAAGGAGTAATTATATTTATATTGTTTCCAATGAACATATTTATTAAATGACTCTCAAATAGTAATGCCCTACGGGCAAATATGTTGGCTAGAATAAAAGACGGTGGAGCAAAAGCCAACTGTTATTTGTCCTTTTGAGTGACTTGATAGGTGTCAATACGCTATACTGTACCAATTAACGTACATGAACATTTTGGAGATATACATGGATGCTATAAGTTACACAGCCGCTAGAGCAAATTTAGCAAATACAATGGCGAATGTCTGCAATGATCACGCACCAATTATTATTACACGTAAAAGTGAAGACCCTGTTGTTATGATGTCATTAGAAGATTACAACGCCATGCAGGAAACTACATACTTACTGAGATCCCCTTCAAATGCTAGAAACCTTTTAGAATCAATTGCCGAGCTTGAAGCTGGCAATGGTACTGAAAGAGAACTTATTGAATGAAGTTAACATTTTCAACAATAGCTTGGGAACAATACCTTTATTGGCAAATCACTGACAAAAAGATACTTAAACGTATTAATTTACTGATTAAAGATATTCAAAGGACTCCTCAAGAAGGTATTGGTAAACCAGAGCCTTTAAAGCATGGATTATCAGGATATTGGTCTCGACGTATAAACGATGAACATAGGATCGTTTATAAACATCAAGATGACACTATTTTAATTGCACAGCTCCGATACCATTACGGCACATAACTCCACATTAAAAGGCAAATAATAGTTGGCTAAAATGTTGAACGGAGTGAAAACAGCCAACTGTATTTTTTCCATTTGAAGTTCTTGTTAGCAGTATTAGAACACCATAGCATGGTCAACTAAAAACCTGCCATTTTGATGAATTAAAACAATTTCTGCTACATATTCGCCTTCAACTTTAGAGCAAAATTGTTTCCAAATAATAGCCGCTGAATCAGGACGCTTGAGCACTGCAACAAGTTCTCGCTTTCCCCATGTACCTTTTTCAGATTGGTATTTTTTACATACCCATTCAAGGTGCTCTTTGGTAACGATTGCCTTGGCTCTATCCGTAAAGTCTTGAACATGCTTGGTGTGATCAATGTCAGTTGATGCTTGCATCAAATTATCCATAATCGGAGTTGCGATATCCAATATCTCCTTTTCCGACATTTCATGAAAGTTCATCCAAATTCCTTGATACTGCTAACTCTGTTTTAAGCGGCTTGTAATAGTTTGCTAAAATGTGAAACGAAGAGGAACCGAGCAAACTGTTACGAGTCCGACTTGAAAACCCTTGTTAGGTTTTTATACCTCTACTTTACCAGTTTACATATATTTAAAAAAAGGCTGTTGTATACGAATAGCTGTTCGTTACAAAAGTCAAATTTCAACCACTGATTTTTTTGAATTCCAAGATTTTGTTTTGCTGTTAAAGAGATATCAAAATCTACTTTATAACTATCAGCGTTATAGAAAAGTAGCTTGTTTCGCTTTTTACGTGAGTGCAAAATAAAATAATTTGAGTCGCTACTAAAGTTTCCAAAACCTTCTTCTATTTCGACGTTTTCTCTCCAATTAAAGTTAAGGTCAAGCTTTGAAATAAAATTAAACTCAAATCGTTCTCCTCTTCCTAACCGAGTAGAGCAACCGCCATTAGTGTGTACAAAAACAGACTCGCCTTTAGCCATTAAGGCATTAATATTGAGCCATTCTGATTCCGGAGATAAAGGTGCTTTTTGTCCCCAAGTGAATGGATATTTATCTAAAGAAAGAGGTTTACATTGATCGAATAAGAATTTCTTTTCTTTATTTAAGCTGAAAATACTCTGCTTTTGGATTACAGCTTTAGATAAACACTGAGCAGATGTATTAACTTTATTGAAAGCATACATTCCAACATAGAGTTCTTCAGTATCATAATTATAAGATGCAAAATGAATATTTCTTAATGGATCATCTTTTTTATTCATATTAGAGGAAGATATTGTATGGCTGATTTCTAGAGTAGATACATTTATAAGAGTAATGTCGCCATCTACATTAAAAATAGCGAGATATTTACCATATCTAAATAGGGTTTTATGACATAGATTGTCACTGTCATATGTTTCTAAATAGGGAGCTTCACATGACTTAACAACAATACCATTAACTATTTTATCAATATACCGAGGATCATCTCGGTTTGATCTTAATACAAAAGTCGTCACTTCATCAAAATTTAGTATTTTATCTATATAGCTCCCTTTCGGTGGAGTATATATATATTCTATCCTTGTTTTTCTTATCATTTACCAAACCTTGAAATTACAATCATACTTCGGAAAAACCTAACGCTTAGTTAAGAGGCCAAAAATTGCTGGCTAAAATAAGCGACGAAGGAGCAAAAACCAACTGTTTTTTGTCCTTATTTAATCTCTTGTTAGCTCAATCTCCAAAGGAAATGCTCTGTATGCTCGTTCTTAAAGCTTCCTCGTATAAAGGAAATTCATCCTTAACCGAGTTGAAATTTAATAATACCATTTGTTTCTGGTAACTGGTCGCCAACATAATATTGTGAATATCCGCATTAACAGTGTTCGCAGTTACTTCAAGATAAATCCAATCTTTGCCATTTATTTGTGTTACTTCTGTTATTAAGAATTTTGCTCCAGGCGCTGTTGTATATATAGACTGTTTAAGTTGAGCCATTAACTGCTCTAAAGGGACCGTAGATATATCAATAGGCCTAACTCCGTAAGCTATGCTAGTTGCGGTTGACTCGCTACCTACCACCCATTTCGGAGCTCTACTTCTTGGCCATTTAGCCTTTATAATTTGTTTAGAGAAAAATTTAAATTCTTTTGGCGGCGTGAACGAAATATTCGTATTAGGTATTTCTATTTGGCTACCGAATGAAAAAGCAGTGTAAAAAAATACTAAAAAGAATAGTGTGATTTTCATTTTTACTCCTTGAGCTAACGCCTCAATAAGCGGCGCAAAATAGTTGGCTATAATTGTGAACGAAGTGAACGCAGCCAACTGTTAGGCGTCCGACTTGATTGCCTTGTTAGGGTTACTTATAAGCCTGACTTGTTCATCACACCTAGTATTGCGAACATTGCGCCTATTGGGATAACTGCCATAGCGTCAATTGCTACAGTAGCTGGAGTTGCTACTATTTTTCCTGCTGTTGCTATACCACTTTCAGGTGTTTCAACGAGTAAATAGTGATCGTCTTCTAGTTCTACAAAAGGGAAACTTCCTTCAACTATGTATCGTTTACCTTTTAATTGAAGCTTAATTTCCATATTCCCATATTTATCTTCAATAAAGCCTAAGCTACTCAATTTCTTTTTCTGAGTAGCTTTGAATGAAATTAAGCTTAAAGTACCTACAACATTATTGTGTTCGTCTAATTTAAACCCATTATATCTAGGGTTAAACTCAATGCTGCGACTTAGAATCAGAGTGTCTTTGAGATTTTGTTTTGCCTCAAAGACATAACTAAATTTTTGACCTGTTACTATGAGCAAATCTTCGTTTTTAACACCAAAGAAGCCCGTTATCTTTTCTTCGTAATTTGGTGCTTGCCATAATTGCGAGGTACACCCAGATAAAAGTAGTGAAAGAATAAAAACTCGAAAATACATACCAAACTCTCCCTGTAACCCTAACGCCTCACTAAGGGGAATAAATGATAATATACCTTAATGTACAAAAAATAACATATTTAAGGATTATTTACTTTATATACTTAAAAAACAAAAAGATATGTCGGTACAAAAAAGTTGTTTTTTGTGACATTTAGAGCTATTAGGATGGTCACACTGCAAAAATATAAATATTTCTGTCACAAAAAAATATTTATTCGTTGGCAAAATTTGAGTTAGCCCCTCTAAAGAAATTTATTATATCTGATTTTTTAGTGGCATCTCTCACAAGAATATTTTTGTTTGAATTTTTTGTAAAAGATAGATTATCCCTTAAATAGCATCAACAATTTATCTAGCCATTGCTCCTAGCTTCGGGTGGTTTCAAACTTTATCCAAACAATTACTTGAAGTAACTCAACTTGACCGTGACTTGTTGTTTAGCTGCACTTTGCCGGACGCTTACCTCATAAACACTTCTAATTGAAGTTATAATGAAACTTATTGGGTGTCTAGTAAAGTATGGGAAGTCCAGTAATTTAGCTCAACCCAGTGTTTATGGTCTGCAAAACTAGCTAACGGTGCTTGATACCCCTATTTGTCTTTAACCTTTTGAAAGCGGCTTTATAGTCTGGCTCTTCTAAATAGTCATCATCATCAATTAAAGGGTCATTACCCCACTTTCGTTCGGGGCTATCACCAAAATTTAATATTGGGCATCATTTATAGCAACTATTTGTTTACATTATTAATAGAGCAAACGAAGTGCTATTGGGAGTAAAATTATCAAAAAACCTTAGATGTAGAAAGAGTCCAAGTGTGTGGCGGAGCTAACTTAATGAACTTGGCTAAATGAAATATTGATATGCCGTATGAGCTAAGGCTAAGACTGAATTATTTTTACCTCATTACTGGCGATATAATTTATTTTGGCCAATTCAAGGATGATTGTATGAACCAACCACTCCCTCCATGGGCACTTGTTAAAACTTGGCTAGATATTATCAATCAAGATAAAATCCCAACACCTATAAAACAGAAGCTCATCAAAATGCTAACCTATTTCTTTGGCTCAATTGAGTTTGCAGATATGTACGTTGAACAGAATCAATATAATTATAAAAAGGTATCCTAGTTAACTTTGTAGTTTGATAAAGCCTTAGCAGTGTTAGCTTTTGGTGTTCTAGATAACTTTAAAATTAACTAACGTACCTAATTTATGGTTTGGTGCTGCTTGGCTTAGCCTTCGATATAATAAGAGTTTATCAACTTCTTTATTTTTCAATCGGAGTGTCTGATATCGAGCTTTCAATCTTAATGTTCACTTTTAGCCAAAAGCGGAAGTTAGCGTTTGAGTTAAAAATGGTAATTCAGAGATCCTAAAGCTTCATTTTTCAATTAAAATTCACATCCATTCACAACAAAAATTATGACTAAAACTTTTGCATGGCGTTAGATGTTAAATCCCCAAAGGGGACATTAGAATCATTCAATCTTCAAACAGATTAGAGTATTACTTCTAAGGCGGTTTCGCCCCCAAAGAGAGATATAACACAATTTATCCTTCTCACTTTTTCTCCTATATATAAACCTTCCATCATTATTAGTCGAAGTCACCTGAAAAAAAGAAAACTAGCAACAGCCTTGAATCAATATAATTCAAAAACTAACATTATTGTAAAAATGCAAACTTCAAATGATTAATAGTTTTTGGAACATGTGAAGCATTTTTTATAATATGTAGTTATCAAAATGAAACAAGTGTCACATCTAAAACTATTAAAAAAGTATAAGCACTTGATAGTTCTATATTTAATTTAATGGAATGATATTTGCCTTATCAAGCACAACACTATTAAGTATAACTTAATGATAATGTACTGAATCAAACCTCTATATTTAGTCGAAGGTCATCACTTAACAGTAGTTACCAAAGAAATAAATAACATGTGTTGGATAAATTTAAATAGGAAATCACAAAAATGACTTATTTATTACTTCTTTATATTCCACAACAAAAATAGCAACGCATTGTATTTATTACCTAATTAATACATAAAAAGTGATATAACATGAAAATAATTAAAAGATGTTCTCCCCTAATTTTTGTTTTAGCTCTTCTTGGTTGTAGCTCTATGCCTTCTACAACATCTTCGATAGAAAAATTGAGTGTAGAAAGAACTGTGATTCTGAATGCCTCTGCTAATGAGGTTTGGGAGTTTGCTGGAGGATGGACAAGTATCGATAAACTAGTACCGGCAGGTATTGCTAGTATTTTATCTAACGGCAACAAGGTTGGTTCGTTTCGTAAGGTAAACCTTAAGGGCGGTGGCATTGTTGAGGAAATAATGATTAATAAAGGCAAGACAAGATATACCTATATAATCACAAAATCTCCTCTTCCTGTATCAAATTACAGATCAACTCTAGAAGTAAAAGAGCTTGGTAATGGTAAAAGTGAGTTCACCTGGAGAAGCGATTTTTTTGCTGATGGTGTTTCTAATGCAGAAGCTACAAATATAATAGCAGGACTTTATGAAGGTGCGCTTGATGTTCTACATAATAAGTATAACGACACAAATAAAAAGTGATTCTACCAGAGAATATTTGTAGATAAAGATTAATCAAGCCTATAACTAATGGGCTTTTATTAAAAGGTAGAACAATGAACTTTGACCGTTCAACTGTATATTATTTTGTCATGGTGATATTTATTAGTTTTACTTTTTCTATTAGCCTTAAATCAATGGCTGTTGAAGTGCCACTCACGCCTGAACTTCAACAGCTATTTCCCACCGCAAGCCATACAAATCAAGAAGATAAAGACTTAAGTATTATACCTGTGTATCAACTAGGAAAGTTAGCCGGTTATGCCTTTAAAACCGCTGAGATATTTCCTGTTAGAGGATATGGCGGTAAGCCGATTGATATTATGATTGGTTTAACATCACAAGGCATATACACCGGTTTTGTAGTGATAGATCATTATGAGCCCATTTTTATCAAAGGTGCCGGACCTCAAAAATTAAATAAATACATGGCACAGCTTATTAAGGTTTCAGCATCTAATAATATATACATAAGCGATGATAATAAAAAGGAACTTAATGGAAAAGGGAAAAGTACTTATATAGACGGTATTACTAGCGCAACAGTTACCACTAACGCCATCAATAAAACAATTACCAAATCTGCTCGCGCTGTTGCACGAGCAAAACAATTAGCAGGTTATGCTCCTCTGTCTAACACTATCCCTAAGGTTGTTAAATTTGAAAAACTGACACTTCAACAATTGGTAGAAACTGGGTTAATAAAACACTGGTCTATTTATAAACAACAGATTGACTCAGCTAAAATGGATAAAAAAATGGGCTATCCAAGTCAACCTGTCTCTGTCGATAATGCTATACCTTTAATTGAAATATATTTAGCTTATTTTAGTCACCCTATTGTTGCTAAAAATATTCTTTCTAAAAGCGCCTATCAAACATGGATCAATAAATATAAAAAAGATGAGGAGTACCTCTTAATTTTAGGTAAAGGTAAATGGCAACAAAAAAAACTATCACCAAAGTTAAGTCTAAAGCAACGTAATACAGAGATTATTCGTAAAGCTTTCGAGTATAACAATCCCGATAAAGATATAGCTCAAAGACATGGAAAGTGGGATGAAGTTTCACTATTACGTATACCAACAGTAGCCAATTTTAACCCTTTAGACAGAATCAAGTTAACGTTTAATGCCACCACACAAGTAAAGTTAGTTGATATTCATCAACTGCCTACAGAATATTTTACAACAGATAACAGTCAGGTAATTGATGAAATAGCGCTATGGAACCAATTATGGGAGCAAAGAAAAGATGAAATTGCCTTGTTGCTACTTGGGCTTGTACTGCTTTTAATTCTATTTCTCAACCAACATTTTTTCGTACTAAATCCGGATAACTTTCACAAAATAAGAATAGCTTACTTACTCTTTACTATTACCTTTATAGGTTATTATGCGCAGGGGCAGCTTAGTATCGTTAACGTACTAACATTCCAGCATCTGATGATGGAAGGAGCCTCATTAGATCCCTTCCTGCTTGATCCTATGATTAGTATTCTCTGGTGCTTTGTTTTAGTGAGTCTTATATTTTTTGGACGGGGACTTTTCTGTGGTTGGCTTTGTCCGTTTGGTGCATTGCAGGAAATTACGGGGATTTTTGCAACCAAATTTAAAATTAAAAAATGGAAAGTGTCTGCTAAATGGCATAACCACTTACAAAAACTGAAGTATCTTATTTTGGTAATTATAGTTGGAAGTTCTTCATTCTCCTTAACTATTGGAGCTACATTAGCAGAAATAGAACCTTTTAAAACAAGCATAACTCTTTATTTTATCAGGGAATGGCAATTTGTAATCTACGCGGTCATACTTCTGATTATGGCTACGAAAATACATAAATTTTACTGCCGCTATTTGTGCCCTCTCGGTGCATTCTTCGCATTACTTGGTGCTTTTCCAATTTTTAATTGGTTAACTCGCCGTGCAGAATGTGGAACTCCTTGTCAAAAATGTCGTGTTAACTGTGAAATTGATGCTATTAGTAAACAAGGAGGAGTTGACATGAAGGAGTGTATTCAATGCTTAGAATGCGTTGTTATTAATAGTAGCCCAACGTTATGTGCTACTGAGATTGTAGCGATTAGAAAAAAACGACGTAGAGAACGTTCAATTGAGATTGTTTGCGAGTAATAATGAATAAAAAATATAAGTGATATTTACAACTATGCCAATGATAAATTAAGAGGATTGATGTGCGTTAACAATTACAGCTTTAGTATTAACAAATTCAGTTCTAACTTAAACATTAATATAACGTATTAGGCTGTTTGATTTTATATTTATCCATTCTACGATATAAGGTAGATCGACTAATATTAAGCTCATTTGAAGCAGTTGAAATATTCCATTTGTGTCTACGCAAGATTTCTAGCAAATCTTCACCTTTACTACACAGCGTAGTAGATATTTCTATGTCTAAACTCCTTTCATGCTCATTTCTAATATCCGCTCTATCAACTGCATTTGAAATTAGCGGTTCACAAATTTCCTCAGGTAAACAGTCAAGTTTAATTCGATTATTATCACTAATAGCAAGAGCATAACGAGCTACATTTACCAACTGCCTTATATTACCTGGCCACTGATATTGAAGTAATACCGACATTGTATCGGAATCCAAATTAAATTCTTTCTTCGACTCATTAGCAAAAACAGCATTAATTAAATGCTGCTTGTCGAGTCGCTGCCTTAACGATGGAAGTTTTAACGTTGCTCCGTTTAAACGATAATATAAATCTTCCCTAAAAGACTTGTTAGCAATCAATGTAGACAAGTTTTGATGTGTTGCGGAGACTACATTAACATCTATGGGTATTGGTTTTTCCGCCCCTAAAGGTAATATTTCTTGTTCTGCCAGTACCCTAAGTAAACGGGTTTGGAGTGGTAAAGGCATATCGCCAATTTCATCAAGAAATATAGTGCCACCATCAGCCAATAATAACTTTCCCTTCATGCCATTTTTATTAGCTCCAGTAAAAGTTCCACTTCGATAACCAAATAGTTCACTTTCAATTAATGATTCAGGAATGGCAGCGCAATTGAGGGCAATAAAGGGTCCATTAGCACGATCACTTTCATCATGAATTGCTCTGGCAAAAGCTT
>OJGT01000115.1_pt1 | contig 16320 bp, 13 predicted proteins | sample 1595031 | NCBI WGS metagenome assembly OJGT01 (sample SAMN05416857, study PRJEB24817) | seawater metagenome | isolation source: Sea water | place: Canada:Atlantic | collected 2013-11 | reverse complement strand
AGATCTACACTATCCTCTTCGTCGGCAGCGTCAGATGTGTATAAGAGACAGAGCTTTTACTTTTCCGTTATTTGTTTTTTTATTCTAAATACTTGTTTCGCTATGTCGAATGAAAAAATGTCTGTTGAAAATTTATCTAACAATAGTTTTAATAACTCTATGAACACACCCTTAAATTCGAGTGATCAATTTTCTCCTCTTGAAAAGTTAGTTGCTGCAAAAATGGCCTTAGATATTCGCTATTTTTGTCTAGAAAAAAGCTCTACTGAAAAACAACCATCAAAAAACTGCTTACAACCAGTAACAAAACTACCGAAAACATTGGCTGATATGATTACTGTTTCAGGGGTTGGGAGTGTTGTGCTTTTTGCTGAAAATTTAGTGGCCACAAAGCAGATATTACAATTGACTCATGATCTGCAGCAAGCTGCTACAGCAACTGAATCAGGTGAGCCATTGATTATCTCTATCGATCAAGAAGGGGGTAGGGTTGTTCGCTTACCTCAGGCTACTTCTTTTGCTGGTAATATGGCAATTGGTGCTACGTATGCGGATCATGGCGTTAGTTTTGCCAGCAAAACAAGTCGTGTTATCGCCAAAGAACTTGCTGTATTAGGATTTAATAATAACTATGCACCCGTTGTTGATGTTAATACTAATGCTGATAATCCCGTCATCAATACGCGATCTTATGGTGAAAACCCCCAGCAAGTAGCTGAATTAGGTGTAGCAGCCGTTAATGGTTTTCAACAAAATGGCATTATGGCAACACTGAAACATTTTCCTGGACATGGTGATACTCACGTTGATAGCCATTTAGGATTACCGCTTGTTGCCCATGATTTAATAACTATTCAAAAGAAAGATATAGCCCCTTTTCAATGGGCTATCGATCATAGCTCGCCTGCAATGATTATGACTGCTCATATTCAATATCCGGCTTTAGACAGCTCAACAGTAATGAATAATATTGGTGAAAATATTATTCGACCAGCCACCATGTCTCGAAAAATATTGACTGATTTATTGAGAAAAAAAATGGGCTATGAGGGCATTATTGCTACAGATGCCTTAGATATGGCGGGTATTGCTCATTATTTTGATGAAGTTTCTGCAGTGGTTGAAACTTTTGTTGCTGGGGCTGATTTAGCGGTAATGCCGTTTAAAGTGAGAGAAGTTGAAGATGTTGAAAGGTTTTATCTATTTATCAAAAAAGTAGCACAAGAATTACAACAAAAAATTGTAGATGAGCCATCATTTGCAGCAGAATTGATGGAATCTAAAGAGAGAATTAGTCGTTATAAAACCCAATATTGTCAATTGCCTAAAAGCTCCCTTAGCAATCAAATTTTGTTAGCAGAGCAGTTAATCGCGCAACCTGACCATTTAAAACTTGAGCAAAATTTAATTGAAAATGCGGTAGTTAAGTTAACAGCAGCAGAAAATAGTCTTCCAGTGAATATTGTTGATATCAATCGAATTCACTTGTTTGTATTAAATTGGCAAGAATTTGGCGCGTTAAAAAATGCAATTGTTAATCAATGGCAAGCAGAGGGAAAACAAGCGCCTGAAATTAGTGCTACGGTAGTTGAACAAGGTGATTCACAAGCTCAATTACAAAGTGGTGAAAAATTAGCAAAGGCTGATTTAGTTATTGCGACGGTTGATACCAAAGTTGCTAGCGGTGTAGGTAGTGCTGTCGATACTGGCGGTGCAGAAGATCTATTAACCAAAGTGATGTTAATGGAGAATAAACCTGAGTCGGTCAATTATAAATTACTGCTTAGCTATCAACTACAACAGGCACAAAAACAAAATATACCCAGTGTACTCATTGCTAAAGGTTCTCCTTATTTACTTAAACCTTATAGTGATTTAGCCAGTACCATTTTAGTTAACTTTGACGATCATATTTATGAGAAAGTTGATGGGAACTCAATGAAAAATCAACGGTATAGTTCAGGCTATGTCGCAAGTATGGCAATTATTTTTGGAGAGAAGGAAATACAAGGAAAGCTACCTGTTAGTTTATGATAACTATTAGAAATAGCTTACTGAAAAAGTATTCAAAAACTGAATAAGGGCTTTTCCCTTATTCAGTTTTATAGGCTATGACGCGCTATTGATTGCTTCAGCCATCGATTGTTCTGCAATTTTTTCTAACCAATGTAAATCAACGCTTTGATGAGCTTCACAAATAAACCAAGGTTCACGAGAATCTGGTTCTAGCATTACTCCATTGTTGATTAAGTTAAGGGCAAATTGCGTATATAGGTCGCTGTTTGTTTGTTTCCAATCACGATAGTTTTGTGGCACTTCACTACCAAAATGTACGCCAAACATGGCATCTGGGCCAGCAAAACAATGTTCAATACCAAACTTCGTAAACACACGTGATAACAATGCTTGAATCTGTTTTCCTACACTGGCTATTGTGGCCAGTGCATCAGTTTCTTTTAACACAGTAAGAGTGGCTTTTGCTGCACTTAGGGCAACCATATTTGCTGTATATGTGCCGCCATGAGTTACGCCATTTTTAGCAAAAGAAATAGTATCCATCACTTCAGCTCGTCCACCAAAGCCAGCAACAGGATAACCATTACCAATGGCTTTTGCATAAGTTGTTAAGTCAGCGAAAATACCATATAGCTCTTGTACGCCACCTTTTGCAACTCTAAAGCCAGTTTTTACTTCGTCCATAATCAGTAACGAGCCGTTACTATCACAAACGTCACGTAGCTTTTGCATATAGGCTTGCGTTGAAGCAATAGAGCCACAGTTACCCATAATAGGCTCAATTAAAATAGCAGCAATATCATCACCGTATTCAGCAAATACTTTATCGATAGCTTCAAAGTCGTTTAACGGTACACTAACTTGGTGTTCACGCGTACTTTGTGGAATACCACCGCCAAATGGAATGATTGCAGGTGATTTTTCAGTAGTCACATCCCAGTTATCAACGTCAGACTTCCACATAACTTCATCGTGAAGTCCGTGAAAACCACCTTCTACAACAACAATTTTATTACGTTTAGTGAAGCCACGAGCAGTACGTACCGCCCCTATTACAGCTTCAGTCCCTGAATTTGAAAAGCGCATTTTATCAATGTTAGGGCAAAGTGACTTTATTAATTCAACTACTTCAGAATCAAGTCCTGTAGAAAAACCAGAAATGGTTCCAACGTTAGTAATAGCATTAATAACTTCATCATCAACACGTTCATCACGATAACCAAGAATGATTGGGCCGTAAGCTAAACGAAAATCAACGAAGGTTTGCTCATCACAATCGGTAATTGTACAACCTTTCATACTACTTAAAAAAACAGTGTTGTCTTCCCCCCAATAACGGTAGCTGTCAGCTACGCCTAATGGCATATTATTAACAGCTCTTGTAAACATGGCGTTGCTGTTTGGTTTCTGTTTATTGGTCATGAGGGGTCTCCACTTAATAAAATAATTTTTAATATACGCTGTAAATTTAATCGCGCAGATAATACAGCGGTAGTAAATAGACAGGAAGTTTTATAGGTGTTTTTTTGCAGGAAATACTTAATAATTGCTAAAGTGTAGTAAAAACCTGCTACTTACTTGTAACAAGTTATAAAAATGAAAATAATAGTACTATTGTTCTTCTTGAATCTGTCCAACCATTAGTACAGGAGCAGCATCAAGCTCTTCAGCATCCATCATTGACGCTATACGCTCAACAGAAGAAAGTAACTGATTTTGTTCCCAAGAATCTAATGCTTGATAGCGTTTAATAAAATGCTCTTGCAAAGGTTTTGGTGCACTTTGAAATAAAACAGCTCCGTTCTCAGAAAGGTATAGTTCTACTTTACGTTTATCTAGTTGACTACGTTTACGTACAACTAATTCTTTTGCTTCTAAACGATCAACAATGCTCGTAACTGTTGCAGGGCTAAGGTTAATATCTTGAGCAACTTGTTTTGCCATAGGACCATCTAATTGAGCAATTTTAGTCATCACCATAAGCTGGGGACCAGTTAAACCTGATTTTTTATTTAGCTGCTTAGAGTGTATATCTATCGCTCGAATTACTTGACGTAATGATATTAAAAGTTGTTCGTATTTTTCCATAATTTTCTACTCTATTAGCCCCTTAAGGACAAGGGGCTATTTAATCATAATGGAGATTATAAACTAAATGTACGAGATACCGAAAGCACAACACGAGTATCAGCTACATCAATATCCATACTGGTATCTTCAAGCGCTAAGTCAAAATCAAAGCCTTTCCAGCTTGTCATGTATTCAACACGATAGTGGTTGTATGCGTCTTTGCCATTTTGTCCCCAATACCATTTGTCTTTATCTGCTGAAGTTGAACGATCAAAGCTCACTCTAACGCTATGACCCGGAGCAACCTCAAACGTATGAGCTACCATGGCGATGTAATGACCTACGTCTAAACCAAAGTAATCCCAGCTATACCAGAAGTTTAACTCGGTATCGCCCAAAGAAGAGTTATAACCAAATTTGGTGTAAGCTTCTGGATAATTGTATTCGTCAGATGCTGAATCACCGTGATAAGTGTAATAAGCAATACCTACATCTAAACCAATTTTTTCATTTAATTGAAAATATTGACCAATGTATGCATCCCACTCAATATTAGTGTCGTCAGAACCGCCAAAATCAACATTTGATGCCCAAGTACCAGCATAAAAGCCGCTTTCAGCTGCATAATCTAAACTCACTTGTAAAGCAGGATCGTTACTTGTTTGACTTACACCGTTAAAGGTATAGTCAGATGCTAAATTTACAGTTGAAGTTACATCGGCTGTAGCTGCACCTGATAGTGTTAACAAGCAACTTGTTGCCAGTGCGATAATACTTTTATTCATTATTTTATGTCTCATGTTTTTAATAGTTCAGTAAGTTATTTTTTTAATTAGTTAATTAATTCAATTTTATTAAAGTCGATTTTGTTTTCTTTAGGTGAGCATTCTATCTCGCTAACTTCTTTATATTTAGTTAGTAGTATGTAACCTAAACAAGTGAAAAATATACCTATAACAATGGCACCAACCCACTGGATTTGTAAGAAATCTAGCTTGAATAAAAGGGTTAACAGACTCAAAGCAACTAGGTTACCTACAAAGTATTTTACTCGACCTACACGGGCTACACTCAAATTCAAATTGTCGGTGTATAAGCGGATTAATGAATCAAGAGAATTAATAACGAAGGTTATGCCGACAACAGCCATAGCAATATTATAAAAACCAGCGACTTCTAACCCATTGGCACTGTAGTAATACAACACGGTAAACCATATGGCGATTGGAATAGATGGGAATATCAACATAGCCGCTAATACTTGATAAGTACGTAATCCACCAACAAAACGTGCGGTAAATTGGCCAATCATAATGCTCCAAGCAAACCACCAATAGAGGTAAAATTCATGATAGTCGTTAAGTGGTAAAACAAATTCATGAATATTGCCAAAGTAGCCACCAAGTAATGAAACAGTACTAGCAAACTCGCTTATACTTGAGCCTTCAGCAAGAAAAGCTCCACTCCACATCAAAATGATTAATCCGATAAATAACCATGTAGTCGACAGGCTCAGAATACGTACATAGCGAATACTGGTGCTTGAATAAACAGCGGCAGCAATAACTAAAAATACAATGAGATAAAAACTACTAATGATTGATTCACCATCACCAAGCTCAGGAACGTACCAAGGTAGATTTGTGAGGAGTAAATAGGCTGTAAAAGCACAGGTTCCTATGATAACAACATTATTGATTAGTTTAATTACTGGTATTTCAAAGAACTTCACGCGAGGTTCAATAACACAAAAATAGAAACAAGTGAGGAAGTAAAATCCCCAAATAAGAAATGCCCAAAAGCCAAATTCAATTGCTAGAGGGTTTGTAAAGCTATATTCAGGGCTAGCAGCCAAATCTGCATAACCCGCAAATTCGGTTAATGGAAACATGATAAGCCCAACATCGAGGCCCGAAGTAAACAAAATAGCGATAAAAGTAAATGTTTTAACCGGTGTTACACCGACACAGCGAATATTGCCCCAACGATATAAAATAAAGGCAATAGCGGTAAAGGTAAATAAGATCCCTGCGGATAACCATGCTGTCATGATGGTCTCCTAATAATTATTCTAATAAATGTAAACAAGTATTACTCCTTTTCTAGTTTTAAAATAGAGCACTCTGTGACACCTTAATAGGGCTTCAAATTTTAATTGTCGCAATCATGATTGTTCTCTTGATTGCGATAATTAACCTCTGAAAGAGTACTCGCGCTTAACGTTAATTTAGTTCTGAATTGTTTTATTTTCTCTTTGCTGATGCTGCCAATTTGGCGTTAGCATTACCGGTACATTAGCGGGTGGTAAAATCTCTTTGCCAAGAATAAGATCTGCTGCACGTTCAGCGACCATAATAGTAGGCGCATTAAGGTTACCATTTGGAATCGTTGGGAATATCGATGAATCAACAACCCGTAAACCATCAATACCATGTACTCGTGTTTGTGGGTCAACTACTGCAAGTTCGTCTGTGCCCATTTTGCATGAACATGATGGGTGGTATGCACTTTCAACAAATTGGCGCACAAAGGTATCTATTTCTTCATCGGTTTGTACGTCGATTCCCGGTTGAATTTCTTCACCACGATATTGATCAAAAGCACTTTGGTTAATTATTTCTCGGGTAAGGCGAACACATGCTCGAAAGCCTTCACGATCTTCTTCGTGTTCAAGATAGTTAAAACGTATTTGAGGATGTACTTTAGGATCAGCTGAAACAGCTTTTACAGAGCCACGACTTTTAGGCTTATTATGACCAATATGTACTTGAAACCCATGACCCGCAAAGGCTTCTTTACCGTCATAGCGCATTGCCGCAGGTAGGAAATGGTATTGTAGATCAGGCCATTCAACACTGGCTTTTGAGCGAATAAAGCCACAAGATTCAAAATGATTGGTTGCACCTAACCCTTTTCTTGTTAATATCCAGCGAACGCCAATTAATAACTTACTCCACCAATCTAACTTGCCGTTAATTGTAATAGGTTGCTTGCATTTAAATTGGAAATAAAACTCGAGATGATCTTGTAAATTTTCACCTACACCGGGTAATTCATGCTGCATTTCTATGTTAGCACTTTCAAGTACTTCTTTAGAGCCAATGCCTGAGAGCTGTAATATGTGTGGAGAGCCTATAGGACCAGAAGATAAAATAACGTCTTTATTAACACTAACGTCAATTATTTTTCCTTTACGCTCGTAACGTACACCGGTGGCTTTTTTACTTTCATCAAGTAGCACTTTATGCACTTGTGCATGAGTAATTACGGTGAGATTTTTACGTGCCATTGCGGGACGTAAATAGGCATTAGCTGTTGAGCTGCGCACGCCATTTTTGATTGTCATATGCATTGGGCCAAAGCCTTCTTGCTGAGCACCGTTATAATCATCTGTTGCCAAGTAGCCAGCCTCAACACCCGCTTTAATAAATGCTTTATAAAGGGGGTTTTGCATCTGATTACCATTATTAACGCCTAACGGCCCTTCTTTACCACGGTATTCATCACCAGCAAACGCCCATGTTTCGGCTTTTTTAAAGTAGGGTAAGCAATGGGCATAATCCCAATCTTGCGCGCCATGTTGTTGCCATTCATCAAAATCTTTTGCATGACCACGAACATAAACCATACCATTGATAGAAGAAGAACCACCCAAAACTTTGCCGCGAGGGCAGTGCATGCGACGGTTATCTACATAGGGTTCAGGTTGTGTTTCAAACTGCCAAGCGTATTTTTTGGTGTTCATAGGAATTGATAATGCGGTAGGCATCTGAATAAAAATACTTTTATCAGTTCCTCCTGTCTCAAGTAATAATACTTGGCTGTTACCATCTTCACTTAAGCGATTAGCTAATACACAACCGGCAGAACCAGCACCAACAATAATATAATCAAATTTTTTGCTATTCATATGAAACTCGTTTTCAATGTTGTTGCTATAGATGTTTTATAGCAACTTATCTATGCTTGATCGCAGAGAAATAATAAATTTTGCTCTTATTAAAATGGACTTTCTAAGGGCTGTAACCCGACATATACCGCTTTAAGTTGTGTGTAATGATTTAATGTTGCCAAACCATTTTCACGTCCTATGCCTGACTGCTTATAACCACCAACCGGCATTTGCGCAGGAGAAAGGCCATAGCTGTTGATCCAGCAAATACCGGCTTCCATTTGGTGAATAACCCGATGAGCACGTGTGATGTCTTGCGTGAATACTGCAGCTGCTAGCCCATAATCAGTGGCATTAGCACGTTTAATCACTTCGTCTTCATCATCAAAAGTCAATACAGACATTACAGGGCCGAATATCTCTTCACGGCAAATAGTCATATCATCAGTACAATCAGTAAAAATAGTCGGTGCGATAAAATAGCCATCAGGTGCATTATCTGGCTGTAGTGACTTACCGCCATGAAGCAGTGTTGCGCCTTCTTTTATGCCTATATCAATAAAGTTTTGTACTAGATTAAAATGCTTTTGTGAAATAAGTGCACCAAAATTGGTATTAGGATCCATAGGATCACCGGCAATGATATTTTGGCTAGTACGTTGTACTAGTTTTTCAATAAATGTTGGATAAACAGATTTTTGAACAAATACACGGGTACCATTAGTACAAATTTCACCTTGGGTATAAAAATTACCTAGCATTGCCGCAGAAACTGCATTGTCTACATCAGCATCATCAAAAATAATGAGTGGCGATTTACCGCCAAGCTCCATTGTTACTTCTTTTAATGTAGTGGCAGCACCAGCCATTACTTTTTTTCCTGTGCCGACTTCACCAGTAAAAGAAACTTTGGCAATATCTGGGTGATGAGTTAACCAAGCTCCGACATCGCCAGCACCTTGCACAACATTAAATACGCCATTTGGGATGCCAGCATCAGAAAAAACTTCTGCAAGTTTTAGTGCACCTAAAGGCGTTTCTTCTGACGGTTTAAAAATCATTGTGTTACCGCAAGCTAGTGCAGGAGCTGCTTTCCAACAAGCTATTTGTAATGGATAATTCCAAGCACCAATACCAGCACAAACTCCTAAAGGTTCACGACGGGTGTAGTAAAAATCACCATCGACTGACTGCTGATTACCTTCAATGCCATTCGCTAATCCCGCAAAAAACTCAATAGAGTCAGCGCCTGACTCTATATCCACCACTGAAGCTTCTTGCCATGGTTTACCTGTATCAAGCACTTCAATTTTGGCTAATTCATTATTTCGTTCGCGTAATAGTGCTACTGCTTTCAGTAAAATTCGGCTTCGTTGTGTTGTACTCATTGCTGACCAAGTAGCAAAACCTTGTTGAGCACTCGCTATTGCTTGTTCTTTAATTTTTTCATCAGCTACTTCAACTTGATAAATCACCTTGCCAGTTGCAGGATTGATTACATCAAATGTTTCACCACTGTCGTTTGCCATGTAGGCACCATCGACAAAATTTTTATAACGTATTAACGACAATTGGTATCTCCGTACTGCTTAAGTAGATCGTCTATAAATTTTTTACATAATTGTTCTGCCTGAATAAAATTATCTTCAGGTCTTGGACTTAACGCACTGCGTAACCAGAAACCATCAATCATTGCAGCTGTTTGCATAGATGCTGTAATTGCTATGTCGTTTGGTAATAGCTGACGAAAAGAGAAAAGGAGATTGCTATACAAGCGTTTACTGTTGATATGTTGCAGCCTAGCTAACCCAGGTTGGTGCATTGATTGAGCCCAGAAACTAAGCCAAGTTTTGGTTGCTGGCGCTGAGCGTTGTAATTGAGTGAAGTTGGCCTCAATGATCATTTCAAGGCGTTGAGCAGGACTAAGATCTTGCTGTTCAACCCGTTCAAGTAACGCAGATTTTAGTTGATCTAGCAAATGTTTGACTGTTGCTTCAACTAACTCTTGTTTACCACCAAAATAGTGACTAATAATTCCGGATGATAAACCGGCAATTCTGCTGATAGTTATGATCGTAGTATGTTGTAAACCATATTGCGCTACTGATTCTAAAGTCGCGTTAATCAATTGTTGTTTACGTAGAGGTTTCATTCCAACTTTTGGCACGAGTTTGCGAATCCTTTTTTAATTGAACGTTCAATTAATTATAATTCTAATAGTTTGTACTGAAATTATCAAGAGATGATTATTAGTACAAACTTAGAATGAAACTTATAAAGCCTGCTAATAATGAAGCTTTAAGCTAGGGTTAAATGTAAAATAAAATAATGTTATGAGATTAAAGCTTCGTACTCGAACTATACTTGTGGGTAATAGAGGTGATTTTTTTGCAAACTGAACTATATTGAAGAATTTATTATCTTATTAAAAAAGCTGGTGTAGCCTGCGAGTTATTGACGAGGTTAGTTGAAAAGTTTAATGTTTTACTAGAGTGAACGGCATGGTGTGGTTAATGATGATTTTCTAGATATCAGAGAACGTTATTATGAGACATATTTATCACTTTTAGGACTTTAAGGAGTGTATTTAAAATGGAATTGTATGAATTGTCCTTTTGTAATGTAGAAGTTTTACGAAGTGACATTGCCGAAGTGAGTGTTTTTGAAGGTGTTGATGTTGACCTTAAAATGGTTGAGGAAATTCATCAGTGCTTTTTATCTATTTTTGCACATTCATTTTCACTGTTAATTAATAAAAGTAACTCTTACTCAACACAATTTGATGCATTGGTGCACTTTGGTACATTACAATCAATTGATAAAATAGCTGTGTTTGCACCCAATAAGTTGGCAAAGCTTAGTGCTGATTTTTCAGCCGATATTCCAAGTTCTGCTGAATTAAATATTCAAGTCTTTATTGATAGGAATGATGCGCTTGCTTGGTTGAAAAACAATGTTATAAGTACATTGCCCAAAGGAGTGGAATAACTCTTATGATCATAGAAAAAAAGCTATCTGATTTGGCTGTTGGTCATTATGTTGTTGAAATAAAGTTGCAGGATAGCAACTATATACTGTCTTCCCCTCGCCATGTTAAAAGCACTGCGGTGATAAATAACTTAATAAAAAAAGGGATAAAATCTGTATTAATAGACGATGAAAAGACTATTGAACAACCAAATACAACAGAGCCTGTTAATAATGTACTAAGCCAATTATCTTCAAATGAGCTCACCTCAGAAAAAGTAAAAATAGCTAAAGATATCTTTAGTGAATCTAAAACTATACAACATAAAATATTTAGTGATGCCAAAAATGGTTGTGATATAGATCTTGAGTCTATTTCTAAGGTCACTAATAAGTCTGTCGATGTTATTTTTAATAATCCTGATTCATTAACATGCCTTGTTAATATGCGTAAAAAAGATGAATACCTACTCGAACATTCTATTTCTGTTTCCATCTATTTATCTATATTCGCTAATTATTTAAACCTTGATAAAAAAACCGTTTATGAAATGGCAATTGGCGCTTTTTTACATGATGTAGGCAAAATCATGATACCTGATTATATTTTGAATAAACCGAGTAAATTGTCTGAGAATGAGTTTTTTATTATGAAAACTCATGCCAAGCATTCTGCAGATATTATTGAACATACTTCAGGTATTAGTCATTTAAGTTATGAAGTTGCTGCTTTTCATCATGAAAAACTTGATGGGACAGGTTATCCTTTTCAGCTTAAAGCTAACAAAATTAGTAAGTTTTGTAGAATGATGCAGATATGCGATATTTTTGACGCACTAACTGCTGACCGTTGTTATAAAGAAGGTTTTTCTCGCTTTAAGGCATTTACTATATTACGCGGTTTAGCAGAGAATAATCATCATCTTGATTGTGAACTTGTAGAGGATTTCATTAAAGCGATAGGAGCTTATCCAGTAGGCGCTTTGGTGAAGTTAAACTCTAATAAAATTGCGGTAGTGGAACGGAAAAATTATGTAGACTCAATGCGACCTGGTGTTAAGCCTTTTTTTGATTGCAATAAAGGAGAGTACCAAAACAGTGAAGCGATAGATTTATCTTTAAGTGATGATTTTATTGTAAAAGAAGTTAAAGCAAGTGAGTTTAACCTTGATATGCCTGAAGTGTTAGATTTATTGAGAAAATAATATAGCCATCAAGTAAATGCTAGCTTATTTAAGCATTCATGAAATAGAACAATAAAAAAATCCGTAAATATTTTACGGATTAAAGTATTCAAGAAAATGAAAAGTTAGTTTAGTAGAAAGTATCTTCTTTATTATGTGCTTGTGGATCTTCGATAATTTCATCAATGTTTACTTCAAAACTATTATTGTTACAGATATCGGTGAAATAGACTGTCTGGGTTGAGCCATCGATCCAAGTTACTGTGCCGCTGCCTTTCTTGCTACCGCATTTCATACCAATATGAATATCATTAAATTCCATGACGCCTCCTTTTTATTACCTAACCGGACGCAATTAGTTAGAGCATCAGTTTTTAGTATAGTTCATTTTTTGTTCTATTTTTATATTCAAGAAGCAGCCTGAGATAAATACCGCTTTAACTTTATAGGAGTAGGTTTATTGAATTATGGCATCAACTCAGAGATATTAGGGAATATATGCAGTGCCAAGCGTGCACGCTTTACTTGCTCCAGTAACAGCTGGCATGCTACTTAAATGGTTTTTATCAAAACAAAATGCTAGCCAAGCAAAAGCTATTGCTTCTAACTGGTCACCATCAATACCCTTTTCACTTGTTGATAATAATTTGTATTTTTTGCTATCTAATGCCAGTTTTTGACTGATTATATTCTTCAAGGTATCGTTATGAGCGCCACCACCACAAAGATACACTTTAGCTATATTAGAGCTATCAGACTTGTGTTGTTTTATAGCATTAACAATTGTTATCGCTGTAAAAGCGGTGAGTGTTGCTTGTACATCTTGGTTTGTAATAGGTTCAGCACAACTTAATTGTTGTTCGAGCCATAACAAATGAAAATATTCTCGGCCTGTACTTTTAGGCGGAGTCATATCAAAGTACTCATCAGACAATAATTGCTTTAATAATGCAGCGTTTACTTTTCCCTTTGCTGCCCAGTGACCTGACTTATCGTAACTGCTATCACTGTCGGGATGATGCAATTGAAACCAATCATCCATTAAGGCATTTCCCACACCGGTATCGTAGCCAATAACCGCTAATTTATTTGTCGCAGGAAGAAAAGTAAGATTGGCAATTCCACCAATATTTACCACAAATACATCAGAGCTGGCTTTAGATGAAGTGTCAAAAGCTAGTTTATCACTATGTAAACATTCACTAAAGATAGTGTTATGAAAAGCAGGAACTAAAGGAGCACCTTGTCCGCCGAGTGCCATATCTTTTCGTCTAAATTGTCCAATTACACGAATGTTAGTTAAGGTTGCTAATGTTTGACAACATCCAATTTGCAAAGTGAACGGGTGTTTGAGTCTTGGTCTGTGACGAACTGTTTGCCCATGGCTACCTATAGCAATAATATCATTGCAGGTGAGCTGTTCTTGGGCTAAAAAAGTATGAATAGCGTTAGCAAAAAGTTTTGCTAACTCAATATCTAATTCAAATGCGCGGTCAATTTCATTAGTATTGGGGTTATACAAGGAGGTGATTTTGGCGGTGGTTTCATCACTGTATGCTTGATAATAGCTAGCGTGGTGCACAAGTTTGTTGTGTTCATCAAAACTGACCAAAGCTAAATCAAGTCCATCAGCACTAGTGCCAGACATTAAGCCAAGGTAATAATGTTGTTTATTTGTAAACCCCTTAACATGTTTAATCATCACTTTGCTGTGTTGCTTTATTATTTGTTAAAGTTGAGAACATAGCGTTCTTAGAGCCGAACAACGTTTGTATTCGCTTCTTAGAAAGAGCAGTGAATGCTGCCTTGTGTTTTTTAGCAATAGGCTTAGCGTCAGGCAGTTTTACCGTTCTAGGGTTACGGTGAACACCATTAAGTAAAAATTCATAGTGTAAATGAGGCCCAGCAGCTAATCCTGTTGCTCCTACTTTACCAATAAGTTGCCCCTGTTTTACACGTTGTCCTTTTTTAACTGCACGCTTTGAAAAGTGTAAATACTTAGTGACTATACCGTTACCATGCTGAATAAATACGTAATTACCATTGTATTTATTATAGGTTGAATGCGTTACTTTTCCATTACCAGCAGCGACTACAGGTGTACCTGTTTTAGCTGCATAATCAACACCTCTATGTGCTTTCCAGCGTTTTTGAACAGGATGAAAGCGCTTACGTTTGAAATTTGAACTGATATATTTGAAATTTACAGGTGCTCGTAAAAAAGCTTTTCGCATACTTTTACCGTCAGGGGTGTAGTATTCGTCATCAGTAAAGCGGACTGCTTGAAAAGATTCACCTTGATTAATAAATTCAGCGGCAAGAATATTTCCTGTACCAATATATTCACCTTCGATATATTTTTTTTCATAGAGCATATGAAAACTATCACCAGCGCGTAAATCTAAAGCAAAGTCGATATCCCAGCCAAAAATGTTGGCAAAATTAATTATTTGTCCATCAGTTAATCCTGCTGCAGTTCCTGCATTCCAAAAGCTTGAGGTGATTGTGCCATGTGCAAAATCTTGACGGATTTCAACAGTTTTAGATTCTTTATGTGATTGAAATTTATCACCAACAAGGTTGATATATAACGTGTCAGTTTTTGATAATGGATATTCTAACGCAGTAACTTTATTATCGTCATTACTGGCAATGCGTAAGGTATCATTAACATTAATTTTCATTAATAACTTTGTGTTTTTGCCTTGAGCAGTACTTACTGCATAGGTTTCTTGTGCACTAAAGCCTAAACGTTTAAATATTCTGGCAATTGAATCACCACTACGTACCTTTACCGTTTGCCACGACATGTTATTTTGTTGCTGTGAATTAACCGTACTATCTATAGCACTCGGTGACGCTTCTTCTAGAGATGGCTTTTGGGTTATTGAGGGAATTACAATTGTGCTAACAGTGGGTGAGGATTTTGTCTGCTGGGGCATCGCAATTTGATAACGTTTACCTACGGTGAAGCCTTGATTATTTGCATCTTGGGTTGTTAACTCGTTTTTACTCGGCAGCATAATCAACATTAATAAAAAGATACTGATAGACATAATGAACAAGCGATGTAATTTAGGAAGGCGTAAAAACATGCCACGTAACGTTAGGAGCTTTTCCTGTAGACTTTTTAATTGACGCTGTAATATTTGTTGTTTATTCACTGAGATATTTATTTATTAGGTAGTAACTGAAATACGATAATGGTCGTTAAGAGCCTTGCACTATATCAAAGTTTTTATCAAAGTTTTTATAAAATTAAGGAAGCAATGGTTTTTATTCTTTTATGTGACAGATAAAGTGAGTAGAATTCGGCTATTGAAATGAATATATATCTAGCCAGTGGAGCTGAAAATGACGGATGTTAGTCAAGCATTTGCGGAGTTACAACGCGGTGCGGAAGAAATTTTAGTAGAAGAAGAGCTTTTAGCTAAATTAAAAACAGGTAAACCATTAAAGATCAAAGCAGGTTTTGATCCAACAGCGCCAGATTTACACCTTGGTCATACCGTATTAATTAATAAATTACGTCAGTTTCAGTTACAAGGTCATGAGGTTATTTTTCTCATTGGTGATTTTACTGGCATGATTGGCGATCCAACGGGAAAAAATGTTACTCGTAAGCCTCTTACCAAAGAAGATGTTTTGGCTAATGCTGAAACCTATAAAGAACAAGTATTTAAAATTTTAGACCCAGCAAAAACAACCGTTGCTTTTAATTCAACTTGGATGGAAAAACTGGGAGCAGCAGGTATGTTGCAACTTGCCTCTCGTCAAACTGTTGCTCGTATGATGGAGCGTGATGACTTTAAAAAGCGTTATGCTAATGGCCAAGCTATTGCTATCCATGAATTTATGTATCCGTTAGTACAAGGTTGGGATTCTGTTGCGCTTGAAGCTGATGTGGAATTAGGCGGCACGGATCAAAAATTCAATTTATTAATGGGCCGAGAATTACAAAAAAGTGAAGGTCAACGTCCGCAAACTGTCTTAATGATGCCTTTACTTGAAGGGTTGGACGGCGTGCAAAAAATGTCTAAATCGTTGGGTAATTATATTGGTATTACCGATAGCCCTTCAGACATGTTTGGTAAAATAATGTCTATTTCAGATGTGTTAATGTGGCGTTATTATGAATTGCCTGTCTCTTATACACATCTCCGAGCCCACGAGACGTAGAGGAATCTCGTA
>OJGT01000114.1_pt1 | contig 16614 bp, 16 predicted proteins | sample 1595031 | NCBI WGS metagenome assembly OJGT01 (sample SAMN05416857, study PRJEB24817) | seawater metagenome | isolation source: Sea water | place: Canada:Atlantic | collected 2013-11 | reverse complement strand
TACGAGATTCCTCTACGTCTCGTGGGCTCGGAGATGTGTATAAGAGACAGTATCTTTCCTGGGAACAATTAAAATCATTAGGAGATGAAGGTGTCATCATTGCAAATCACGGTTTTAAACATGATTCTTTAACCCGAATCAAAGACGATTTAACTCAACAGCAATGGCTAGAAAAACAAACCACACTTCTACTAAAATCTGAACAAATGATTAAAGAAAAAACAGGACAAAGCTGGCATTATTTTGCTTACCCTTATGGGGAATATAGCCCAGATATACAAAGCTGGGTTAAAGAAAATAACTTTGTTGGATTTTCTCAACAGTCTGGTGCCGTAGGTTTACAAACAAACTTAACCAGTGTTCCTCGCTTTCCAGCTTCAATGCCATATGACAAAATTTCTGGTTTACGAGATAAGCTAAACTCGTTGCCTTTTACGATTAAGCTACAAGATGAACAAGCTAAGACAATTTTTAAAGTAAAACAGACTAAAAATATCACATTCAATATAGAAACTGATGACTTTTATAAATCAGGATTACATTGCTATATTTCAGGCCTAGGTAAGCAGAAAATAACTTGGCAAGGAGATAGTAGCTTTACAATCAATTTTAGTGATGACCTACCTATAGGACGAGTGCGTTGTAACTGTACTGCTGCCAGTATTAGTAAACCAGGTCGCTACTATTGGTATTCAAAACCTTGGTTTGTATTGAAAGAAAATGGAGAGTGGTATCATTTATAATGGTCAGCCAATATAAATTAAAGGGATATGTAACCATTGACTGAAACTACCCATCATTTGCCTTAATACAATGCGACTATTTTTTTATAGTCGCTCAATAGTTTGTCACTATCAATATTAGGTACTTTTCCAACAACTTGCTCTGGTTTGAAAATAGCAGCAATTTTACCTACAGGATTAATTAAGACCAAAGAAGCACTATGGTCTACAAAGTAATTATCCTCTTCCCCATCTATTGCATACATTAACCCCATATTGCGAGCAAATGGAAATAGCACATCATGACCTGCCCTCAAGGCTATAAATTCATTATTAAAGTAAGCTATATATTGTGCTAATTTTTCTTGGCTATCACGCTGAGGATCAACACTCACAAGTAGCACCTGACTATTTTTGGCAATATCTTTCAAGTCCTCATAAATAAAACTTAAATTTTGTAAGGTTGTTGGGCAAATATCAGGACAGGACGTATACCCAAAAAAGATCAACGACCATTTGTTATTAAGCTGAGTTTTGTTAAAAAAGTTTCCATTATGGTCCGTTAACTGAAAAGGCTTAACTTCCCTAGGTTTTTGATAATATAAAGCGGTATCAAGAGGGGGCAACTTGGTTATCGTTTTAAAACTAATAATACCTATAACTAAAGCCACTGCCGCTACAGCGCCCCAAAAAATCTTATTCATAAAGCTACCGGGAGTAAATAATGATCAAGTAAAAGAATCACAAACAATGACATTAAGTGAATGATAGAAAATTTAAAAGTATCCATTGCTGTATTCTCATCAGCATAAAACTTAAGCTTCCACGCATAGGCAAAAAATATAAGATTAAGAGTCACAGCGCCAATCAGATATAACCAATTGCTCATACCAACTAAGTAAGGCAACAAGCTAACAATAAAAAGTAATACAGTATAAAGCAGTATTTGTGTTTTGGTAAAACTAACGCCATGGGTTACAGGTAGCATAGGAATATTTACCTTGGCATACTCATTTTTACGGTGAATAGCTAATGCCCAAAAATGAGGAGGTGTCCAAGTAAAAATAATTAATACTAGTAATAAAGCATTGGGATCCACTTGATTGGTCATTGCCGTCCAACCAAGTAAGGGAGGAATAGCGCCTGCTAAGCCACCAATTGTGATGTTCTGTGGCGTTGCACGTTTTAAATATAATGTGTAAATAAAACTATAGCCCACTAAGCCAGCTAAGGTTAAGTAGGCTGTTAGTGGATTTACAAAGACAATGAGTAAAGTGAAACCTAAGAAAGCAAGGCTGCAAGCAAATATAATCGCGCTATTGGTAGTCACTCTACCTTCAGGCAACGGACGATTATGAGTTCTTCCCATTATTGCATCAATTCTTTCATCGACTATATGATTAATTGCTGCTGCAGCTGAGGACAATAAGCCAATTCCTAGCATAGCAGGTATGAATAATTGCCAAGGCAAGCCCCCCGGTACTGACAAGCTCATTCCTACTACTGCAGTAAGTACCAAAAGAGCAACGACTCTAGGCTTAGTGAGATCATAATATGCACGCCATTTAGGTATAGCAACAGGAATCACCTTTATTTCACTCATCATTTCATCAGACATAAGTTTTCCTATATTTTTCGACGTAACCGATAAGTTAACGCGATTAGCGTTAACATTAAGCAAGCAGCCACTAAATTATGGCCTACTGCAATGGGTAAAGGTAATGAAAACCAAATATTGCTAACTCCTAAACTTACCTGAGTTACCAGTGCTAAACCCACCACAACAGCCGATACTTTAAATGTTGAAGTTTGTGCTTGAAAATAAATAACCAAAAGCAACCACGATAAATATACTGTCGTAATAATAGCTCCAAACCTGTGTATCACATGAATAGTAACTCGCTCATCGTGAGAGAGGTAACCAAATTCGTAGCTATGTCTTTCAGGTGGAATTAAATCAAATGCATGCTCAAAATTTAATTGCTGCTGCCATCCTGATTGGCAAATAGGTAATTCGATACAGCTCAACGCGGCATAATTAGAAGATGTCCAACCGCCTAATGCAATTTGTCCTGTTAAAAGGACAATACCGAATAAAGCAAACCGACCATATTTTTTTATTGAGAAATCACTATGATTAACCCGGTGATTCTTAAGTCGTAAATACAGTAAAAAAAGTAAACATAAGGTAGTAAAACCACCGAGTAAATGCCCCATAACCACTATTGGCATTAGCTTCAAGGTGACTGTCCACATCCCTAACGCTGCTTGGAAAATAACAATAGCAAGAATAAGAAGAGGTAAGCGTAAAGGTGTGCCTTGCGCACGATTTTTAACCGCAAGTAAAGCAATAGCGAGAATCAATAAACCAAGCGTGCCGGCAAAATAGCGATGAATCATTTCATTCCATGCTTTGTTTGGCTCAACTTTGCTTTGAGGAAATTTTTTTTCTGCTAAAGCAATTTGCTCTGCTGTATTTGGGACGTCAATTAAGCCATAACAAGTAGGCCAATCAGGACAGCCCAATCCTGCATGAGTTAACCGAGTATATGCTCCTAAAGTGATCACCACTAAAGCTAATAAAATACTGATAAAAACCAGTTTTCTCATTACACTATGATCTCGCATATAAAAGTAATTATCCAAGAATTAACCTACCTTAGAATACTTAAGCAATTTTTTCATATCTGCCAATATTTGCTTGCCAAAATTCGGCAACTCCACTGTATTTTCAGGCAATTGATGACTTAAAAAAACATTCCCTAACGGATCAACAATAAATACCTGTGGTTTGAGTATTAATTGTTTTGCTTGCTTGGGCATTGCAACTAATTGCCATTTACTTTTTGATATTGTGTGCTGCTGCTCACTAGATAATATGCTTTGATATAATGCTACAGGTAACACTCTTGGCATTTCTTTACCCAAAGCAATATAAGTGTTGTGCACACTTTCAAGAGCTTGTTCACAATAACGAGAACACTCTTCTGGCAAACTATACATAATAAGCCAATGCTTCTTGAACTCTGCCGAATTCAAGCCTAATTCTTCTAACGTTAACTCATTCGCTAATAACGTTCCTTTATTAGTCACTCCCATATCTAACCATTGTTGCTCTAAAGCGAGTTTAGCCAAGATAATAGGTAGAGCAAAAGTAACTATCACAAGTAGCAAACTACGGCGACTTCGACTTTGATTACTGATATTTTCTGATACTTCTATGGTGCCCATACTATCTAAGCCTCTTATTCACAGATGAATTAATATTCTTAATTTGCCTTTCTTAGACCAAACTTAGACCACACCATTAAAATCAACCATGTAGCAGCCAAACTGAACCATTGAAAAGCATAAGCTCTATGTTTTTCTGGCGGCATAACAATAGGTTGCCAATTTTTTATAAAACCTATCTTTTCATTCTTATCTAAATAAATAACATAAGGCAATAATCGTTTTTTAATTAATAACGACAGTTTATCTAACTCAACTTGCTGCACTCTTAATGGCCATTTTGCATCAGTAAAAACCTGCTCTTTTAGCTGTATTCCTACATCAATTAATCTGACATTCCCTCGAATATTATACTTTCCCTCTAGTGCCTCTATTGTTGGTAATTCTTGCCTATTTTGAATGCCTTTTATCCAACCAAGGTTTACTAAAACCGTATGCTCTTTAGTCGTAAAAACTTGGTAAACTCGATAACCTAATCCACCATTATTAACTTGATTATCGAGTAATAAAACAGCTTGTTTATCAAAGCTTCCCGTTATGATAACTGGCATATCATTAATATTTTCACTCATAGCAAGCGAATTAACCTCTGCCAATGAAAGTGGACTTTGCGCTTTTAGCTGTTCAATTCGATTTATGCGCAGCTCCTTTTCAAGTGCTCTACTATTTTGCCAAAAACCAAGCTTTACTAATGCTGTAAAAACTAGCACAGTAAGAAGCAACCACAGAAAACTCATTTTGTTAATACTCGACACCTAAGGGTTACTTCCTTATTACGTGTTAATACTTATCTAACTATAGACATGTCTATATAAAATAAAGGAGTGTTTATTGTGCTATTTAAAATTATTATCGTCTCCATGCTTGCTTTTATGGTGTACAACTTATTTCACGCACTTATTTTAATGAATAAAAATGATCCGAATAAACCATCTATGAGTAAATACATTGGTCGAAGATTAATGCTCTCAGTCGCTATTATCGTATTACTACTCATTGGCTTATCAACAGGATTAATCACTCCCAACCCTCAACCTTATTAAGCCTTTATTAACTTCTCTAAGCTTTAGCTTTTAATAACTTTTCAAGCCCTTTAATGTGTTCACGCTAAGATAAATTCATTAGAACAAAGCAAAGGCACGGAGTTAACGCAAGTCAATGAGTACCTTCAATGGAGCTCTCATGTATTTAACAACGCTTGCCCCATCAAAGGATGTAAACGAACACAAATAGAATAACCCACACCACATCAACAAAATGCCAATACCAACTCGCGGCTTGAAAAGCAAAGTGACTTTCAGGAGTAAAATGTCCTTTTAATATTCTAAAAAACATCACAATTAACATAACGCAACCTAACGTTACATGCATACCATGAAAGCCTGTAAGCATATAAAAAGTATTGCCATATATTCCACTAGTCAAATACAGCTGCATTTCATCAGAATAACCATGCGAATATTCCAGTACTTGGAAAAAAAGAAAAGCTAGACCTAAAAGAATAGTTACCCCTAACCAAGCTTTTAATTGAGGACGTTTATTCTGCTCTAAAGAAATGTGAGCAAAGTGGGCAGTTATTGATGAAGTTAATAATAAAACGGTATTAATTAACGGTAATCCAAACCATCCCATGCTGGTTGTTTCTGTACCATCAGGAGTTTTCAATAAAGGCCAATTAGCTGTAAATTCAGGCCATAATACAGCCCCTGTTTCTACATTATTCCCTGCTCCACCTAACCACGGCACCGCAAACGTTCGTACATATAATAATGCTCCAAAAAATGCAGCAAAAAACATAACTTCTGAAAAAATAAACCAACTCATTCCTTGTCGAAATGAATTATCCATTTGATGACTATATTTCCCTGTCATTGATTCATTAATCACATTATTAAACCAACCAAAAAGCATATAAATAACTAAACCAATTCCAGCTAAGAGTAAGTAACCACCATAGCCGCTAGTCTCATTTTTAATATCAGTAACATAATTTGCTGCGCCCACAGCGATCATAAATAAAGCTATTGCGCCAATAATCGGCCAGTGGCTTTGTGATGGTACATAATAACTTTCATATTCTTTTGTCGTCATTTTTGTTCCCTTTCCTCTTATTTTTAATAAGAGCCTTAATATCTACTACACTGTTATGAATCAACCTTTGTCGTTATGTCATATAACGTATACGACAGTGTTAGCGTGGTTATTTCACTAGGTAAATCAATATCAACATAAAACTGCAAACCCATTTCAACTTCTTCATTGGCTTTTAACGGCTGTTGGGTAAAACAAAAGCACTCAATTTTTTGAAAATACCCTGCAGCTATTCCAGGTGAAACTGAAGGAACTGCTTGTCCAACAATATCTTGTTGCGATTTATTTTTAGCATAAAACTGCACATATTTAACTTCACCAGGATGAACCGTCATTTCATTCATTACAGGTTCAAACTCCCATGGAATTGCTTTCGCCATTCGAGTAATAAATTGCACCGTTACAGTACGTGAAATATCAATTCCATCATTTTCATAGGTGGCGCTAACATCATTAGTTTTCCCATTTAAGCCTGTGATATCACAAAAAATATCATATAGCGGCACAAGTGCAAACCCAAAACCAAACATTGCAAACACAAGTACTACAAGCTTTTTAATCACTTTGTTATTATTTGTTTTACTTGTATTTTGTTCTCGCTTCTCACTCATATTAGTCAACCTTCGGTGGTGTACTAAACGTGTGATACGGTGCAGGACTTTCCACTGTCCACTCTAAACCTTCAGCGCCATCCCAAGGTTTAGCGGGAGCTTTTTTACCACCTTTAATACACTTAATTACCACCGCTAAGAACATTAATTGTGATAAACCAAACGCAAATCCTCCTATGCTGACCCATTTATTAAAATCAGCAAACTGTAGTGCATAGTCAGGGATACGACGAGGCATCCCTGCTAAGCCCAAGAAATGCATAGGAAAAAACAATAAATTCACTGAAATTAATGAGCACCAAAAATGCCACCTTGCTAAAGTTTCGCTATACATATGCCCAGTCCATTTTGGCAACCAAAAATAGGCACCTGCATAAATTGAGAATAACGAACCAGTTACTAGTACATAATGAAAATGTGCAACAACAAAGTAAGTATCATGATATTGAAAATCTACAGGAGTCAGCGCCAGCATCAGCCCTGAGAAACCACCAATAGTAAATAAGATAACGAAAGCAATAGAAAACAACATTGGTGTCTCAAATGTCATCGAACCTCGCCACATGGTTGCAACCCAATTAAAAACTTTAACTCCCGTAGGTACTGCGATGAGCATGGTGCAATACATAAAGAACAGTTCACCAAATAGCGGCATACCAGTGGTAAACATGTGATGCGCCCAAACAATAAATGACAACAAAGCAATTGACGCTGTTGCATAAACCATTGAGCTATAACCGAAAAGTTTTTTACGCGCAAAGGCTGGAATAATAGTTGAAACAATACCAAAGGCAGGCAAGATCATGATATACACTTCAGGATGGCCAAAAAACCAAAAAATATGTTGAAACATTACCGGATCACCACCGCCCGCAGCATCAAAGAAGCTAGTACCAAAATAGGTATCAGTTAACAGCATTGTGACAACACCTCCCAGCACAGGCATAACAGCAATTAACAAATAAGCGGTAATGAAAAATGTCCACACAAATAATGGCATTTTCATGTAAGTCATGCCTGGAGCCCGCAAATTCATAATAGTAACAACAATATTAATTGCGCCCATTATTGAAGAGATACCCATGATATGCACAGCAAAAACAAAAAATGCCGTACTGCCATTCGAGTATGTTGTAGACAAAGGTGCATAAAATGTCCAACCAAAGTTAGGAGCGCCACTTTCCATAAAAAATGAGCTCAGTAAAATTGCAAAAGCAAAAGGTAGGATCCAAAAACTCCAGTTATTCATCCGCGGTAAAGCCATATCTGGCGCACCGATCATCATAGGTAACATCCAATTTGCAAAGCCCGTAAAGGCTGGCATAATCGCGCCAAATACCATAATCAAACCGTGTACAGTTGTTAATTGATTAAAAAAATCTGGTTCAACTATTTGTAAACCTGGTTGAAACAACTCGGCACGAATTACCATGGCTAATGCGCCACCAGTTAACAACATAATAAATGCAAACCAAAGATATAACGTACCAATATCTTTATGGTTAGTTGTATAGAGCCAACGTTTTATACCTGTCATTTTATGGTCATGATGATCATCGGTAGCTGCATCATCAAGCGATTCGTTTATTGTATTAATTGTCATGGTCTATTCCTCGCTTGCCGCTTTAACATCTGAACTTTGAACTAAATCACCCGTATCATTACCCCAAGCATTTCGCTCATAAGTAACAACTGCGGCTATCTCTTTCAAGCTTAACTGCTTGCCAAATGGAGGCATCATACCTTTGCCATTTAGTACTAGAGAAAGATGTTCAGCAATGGCTCCTTGAGTAGCAACAACACTACCCTTAAGCGCTGGGAAGGTTGGTGGTAAACCTAATCCTGTAGGTTGATGACAAGCCGAGCAATGAGCAACATATGTTATTTCACCTAGTTTCATTAACTCATCTTTGCTCATTGACAAACCTAACGAAGCTTTTTCAGCATCTGCAGCTTGTGCCGTTAAAACATGTTGCTCCTTTAACCAAAGGTCATAATCTTCTGGCGTTTTAACATCAACCACAATAGGCATAAATCCATGATCTTTACCACAGAGCTCAGCACACTGTCCTCGATAAGTTCCGGGTACATCAACATTGGTCCATGCTTCATTGATAAAGCCAGGATTTGCATCTTGTTTGACCGCAAAGGCAGGAACCCACCAAGAATGAATAACATCATCTGAGGTAATTAAGAATCGAACTTTTTTATTTGCTGGAATAACGAGGGGTTTATCTACTTCAAGTAAATAATTTTTGCCTTTGGCAGCACCATTGCCATCAAAGCTTCCATTTTGATTTTCAAACTCTTTTCGTGGTGTAGATAGCACAGAATAGTATTCAATATCTTCATCAAAGTATTTATAGTGCCACTTCCACTGTGATCCAGTAATTTGAATAGTCACATCAGAGTTATCATTGTTTTCCATATTGATTAAAGTGCTAGTTGCTGGAACAGCCATAGCAATGAGAATAATAATAGGGGTTGCAGTCCAAAGTATTTCAACTTTGGTGCTTTCGTGAAAGTCAGCAGCTTTTGCACCTTTAGACTTTCGATGAAATATCATAGACCAAAACATGGCACTAAAAACAATGACACCAATGGCAATACAAATATAGAGTGACAGCATATGTAGGTCATATACTTCCCTACTAACAGCGGTTACTCCTTTAGTCAGGTTTAGTTGGGTATCCGCGCTTGCTAAATTAGCATAAGAACAGCATAAGAACAGCAAAGCTCCCATCAACCAGGTTTGGTTACCTCTATTCACTCAATCTCTCCTCTATCTATTAAAAATAGAAAACAGAAATGCAGCAATGTACTTCTAAACTCATTAAACTGAATATCTATTAATTTAGTTATTTTTCTTTTAATAAATTAACTGACGTGAAATAGCACAGCTGAACCCACAAGGTAAAAATCGAGTGCATTAACGCCTTTTTATTCTTATTAACTGTTATTTTTTGTTCGATTCTCTTTCTAGAATCACCCAAAACTTGATCTAGGTCAAACTTTTTATTCAAAAGAAAAGCAATAAATATGAATAATTTCAATAGAGTAACGACTCTAAGATAAGGTACAGCCTAGAGATTATAGGCTAATCGCATATTCATCATTTATAAAGTGAATAGCAAAATAAAAGTAATTTTTTTCTGAAAGAGAGGAGCTTTCAAGCCCAAAAAAGAGGGGATAGAAGTTTAAGGTGAAAAAAGCAGATAATTTAATATAAAAATATTCAAATAGTCGTGGATATCACATAGCAATATCCACTCCAATAAACTAAATCTACACTGTCAGTTAAAGCTACATCCAATTACCATTACGAATAACACCAACGGCAAGGCCCTCAACATTAAATTCTTGGCATGATAAATCGACTACTATGGGAGAGAATTCTTCATTTTCAGCTTGTAGATAAACAATATTACCTTCTCGCTTAAAACGCTTCACAGTTACTTCATTTTCAATTCGTGCAACAATTACTTGTCCATTTTGTACATCAGTCGTTTGATGAACGGCAAGTATGTCACCATCGAGAATTCCAATGTCTTTCATGCTTTCGCCATTTACACGTAACAAGTAATCAGCTGCAGGATGGAACAAACTACCATCCATATTATAATGTTCTTCAATATGTTCTTCGGCCAACACAGGTTCGCCTGCTGCAACACGACCTACCAAAGGTAAACCTTCTACTTCAAGAAACTGCTCTGCTAAACGAATACCACGAGAAGTTCCCGGTAGCATTTCTATATAACCTTTTTTAGCTAGTGCTTTTAAATGTTCTTCTGCCGCATTGGCTGATTTAAAACCAAAAAACAAAGCAATTTCAGCACGTGTTGGAGGCATTCCTGTATCGTTAATAGTATCTTTAATTAGATCAAAGATTTGTTGTTGTCGCTTAGTTAACGGTTTTAATTCGTATATAGCAGCCATAGCCACTCCCTGTATATATTGACAGTTGTACTGGCATTATATACAGTACCATTGAAAAATCAATGCTTTGTTTTATTTATAATCAATAACGAAATAAGCTGCCACTAAGTAAAAAGTAATTAAAAGTGACTGAACTACAGTAATAAGCTTTGATTAATTTCAATATATTCATCTGTTGCATCAATTAATGAATTGGCTGTTAGTTTAGGCACACCATAAACAATTGTGTTTACTTTATAGCTAGCCTTAACATGCCTAAGTAACATATCAAAATCTCCATCACCAGAAAGCAGCACAACGGTATCAATTTCTTCCATTGCTGCCGCTGTCATAACATCAATTGTAATACCTACATCCCAATCTCCCTTAGCTGAACCATCACTACGTTGGATAAAGGGTTTTAGCTTTATATCAAAGCCAATATGTTTTAACGCTTTTTGAAATTTATGCTGCTGATCATCACTACGTGCAATGGCATAAGCGGTCGCTTGGACTATATCACCTTTTGAAAGTAGCTCTTGCCACAGTAATCGATAATTAAACTGACGTTGATAGGCATCTCGAGTGGTGTAATAAATATTTTGTACATCAACAAATATGGCAATTCTTCGCAAAACACTTTCCTTTAGTCTGTTTACATGTTTAAGTTAACTATTTATCTGAGTAAATCAACATTATTGTACTTAGCTATTGTTACTACTATAGGTTGGCGTTAATATGTTGCAGCTAAAATAAACATTATAATAACAAATCAAGAGTATAGGAATAAGTTATGTCTTTTGAAGATGACTATCAATTAACTTCTAAATTCAGTGAGCATACCCATGACTTTCTCTCTAGTCACCTAATTGCTCCAACACCTGTCAATTATTCTGTTATATACCTTTATATTAGTAATGAAAATGAAATGCTATCAGCTGCAATTGATAAAAAGTTAAAAAAGGGTGAATCAATCACCGCTGATTTTATGGCTGATTTATTCAAACGCTATGTATCTTTTACTCAACAAGTAGAAAATACTGTTTTAGCCCCTTTTGAAGAAACATTAACCAAAACGCTAGAGCAAATTAGTAAGCAAGTAACCAACGAAGATAAAGCGGCAGTTAACTTACAGAAATTAGATAAAATTCTAGCCAAATCAAAAGGTAATACCTCTATAGATAATATAGTTAGCTATCTTTTTAACACTATCAATACCACAAAAGCACAGCACGAAACACTTTCTCAGAAATTAACCACAACACAACAAGAAATCAACCAACTCAAAGATAAGCTTGCCTCTTCTAGACAAGAAGCCTTGGTTGACTCATTAACGGGTTTACTCAATCGCCGTGGTTGTGATGAAAAGCTACAAAATTTAAATCATAATGATACCCATACCTCTTTAGCCATTGATATTGATCACTTTAAAAAAGTTAATGATACATTTGGTCATTTTATTGGTGACAAAGTTATACAGCGTATAGCTAAAACCATTGAAAGCCATATTGGTGAGCAAGATATTGCTGTACGTTTTGGTGGCGAAGAATTTGTAGTAGTTATGGCTCATACTCCAATAGCCGAAGCAAAAAACATTGCAGAAAAAATTCGCATATCTATCTCAAACATGAAGCTAAAACAAAGAGATACCAATACTTATTTGCCGCCAATTTCTGTTTCTATCGGCATCGCTCAAAACGATAATATTTCAGAGTGGACTTCTTTATTTGAACAAGCAGACAATGCTCTATATCAAGCTAAAAATTCGGGACGAAATCGCTGCATTTGTGCTTAGCAATAAGTATATTAACCCTGAATTCCATCGCGTATTAAGACACGCATCTTGAAGTAGATTAGCTATAAATGTTAAACTATTTCTTCTTTTAAAGCTTGCCAACAGTTAACTATAGCGATGATGATGTCTATATTGCGTTCTTTTTTTTATTTATTATTAAAACTTCCTTTACGTTTATTAGTTCGTAGTAAGATAGTTCAAGATGCTGATGCAGCAGTTGAAACAAAAACTAGCCCTATTTTCTATGTAATTGGTCATCAATCAGCCAGTGATTTACTCGCACTTCAAGTAGCATGTAAAAAACAAAACCTACCAAACCCACTAAGTAAAGTGGAAATAAATGGCAAATATTTTGATCGTACTTTGTGTTTAGAAAAGCCTAAATTAGTTTTTTCATGGTTTAAAAATCGTCAAACTACAGCATTACATCAAGGCTTAGAAATCCTTAATCAGCATAAGATTAATAAAGACCTTAATGCCCAACTAATACCGGTAAATTTGATTTGGGGTAGAATTCCAACCCAAGAAAAAAATAATGCCAATGTCTCATCCCTTTTAGCAGAACAAGCTTCCCCTACTTGGCTACAAAAATTCTTCATCGTACTTTTTTTAGGACGGGATAATTTAGTACGATACAGCGAAGCACTCTCATTAAGAGAAATGTCTGATTATCACGGTAACGATGAAGCCACAGCACATAAGTTATTGCGTGTTGCTCGTTTTCATTTTCATCGACAAAATATTGCGGCTAAAGGACCTCGACTTATTCATCGTCAGCAAATGTTCACAGCCTTATTCGCTAATCCATCAGTAATGCGCATTATTCAAGACGAGGCTAAGAGCAAAAACCTCAGTGTAGAACAAGTTAAGAAACAAGCAAAAGATATGATGGAAGAAATTGCTGGTGATTACAGTGTTTCATTGGTCCGTCTAGGTGAACGAATTTTGCGTTGGCTTTGGGCTCGACTTTATAGCGATATAAAAGTCAACAACTCTCAAGTATTACGAAAGTTAGCACAAGACGGTCACGAAATTATTTATGTACCCTGTCATCGCAGCCATATGGATTACCTATTATTATCCTATGTTATTTTACAAGAAGGTTTAGTAATGCCACGAATTGCTGCTGGTATTAATTTAAACTTTTGGCCAGCAGGTCCAATTTTCAGAAAAGGTGGTGCATTTTTCATTCGCCGTAGCTTTGCTGGAAACCGTTTATACTCAACCATTTTCCGAGAATACTTAGGTTTGCTTTTTGAGCGTGGCTACTCAGTAAAATACTACACCGAAGGTGGCCGTAGTCGTACTGGTCGCTTATTAAGCCCTAAAACGGGCATGCTTGCTATGTCTATTCAAAGCTTATTACGAGGTATCGATCGTCCGTTAACCATAGTACCTGTGTATTTAGGTTACGAGCATGTTATGGAGGTTGGTACTTACCATAAAGAGCTTAGCGGCAGTGAGAAAAAGAAAGAATCCATGTTTGGAGTGCTGAAAGCGATCAAAAACTTACGAAATTACGGCAATGGTTATGTGAATTTCGGAGATCCAATCAATATTAATGATTATTTAAGTGAACAAGTACCTGATTGGAAAGCAGCGATTAATCCAATTGATTTACAAAAACCTAATTGGTTAACTCCTACAGTAAATGATATGGCTAACCAACTAATGACACGCATTAATCAATGTGCTGCGTTGAATGGTGTTGCAATGGTTGCTCTTATATTACATGCTTGCGAGAACAAAGCATTAGCTAAAGCTGACTTAGAAAAGCAGTTAGATTTCGCATTAGATATTCAACGTCAAGCACCTTTTAGTGAGCAGCTTACAGTGCCTGAAGAAAATGGCTGTGAATTACTAGCACACGTTATTTCATTGAATAAAGTGACTATATCAACTGATAGCTTTGGCACAATCATTTCATTAAATGACTCCGCTAGTTTAGAGATGCGCTACTATCGCAATAACATTTTACATACCTATAGCTTGATCTCATTAGTATGTAAGTTATTAACACATAATCGTAAAATAACTTATCAACAACTTAAAGAGCAAACCATTAGCATTCTTGCCACACTAAAAGATGACTTATTTTTATGGCAGACAGCTGAACAAGCATCGCAACAAGTTGATCAAGTATTATCTTTCTTAGAGAAGTCAGGTATTGCAGAATTTGATAATGATGAGTTTTGGTCATTAACAAATGATACTCAGCAACTCAGTTATATACACCATATGGCAGAATGTATGGATGAAAGCTTACAAAGGCTTGCAATAATTACCTCTTTGGTGACACGTTTAGAACCACTAACTAGACGAGATTTAGAACAAAAAGTTGTCGCTATAGCAAAACGTCTATCAGTTTTAAATAACATAACGGCCCCTGAATTTATTGACAAGAAAGCACAAGCTACTTTGATTAACACATTACGAGAGCAAGGCTATATTAGGCTTAACGAAGAAGGCTTACTTGAAACAACTGATTCAATGCAAGAACTTAAAACGTCAGTAACTAACCTTGTTGCTATTGAAGTTTTACAAAGTATCGCTCGCTAAAATTGATTTAAAATACTAGCCAGTTTCTGACTCCTTTTACTAGTAGATAACCACCTTGTTAGGTTATCTACTATAAGAACCGATTAATTTTTTCCATTGTACTTATAAAACAGCAAGCTCCATTGCAACTTGTTCAACGCCTTGTTTAGCTATTCGCTTATTAAACTCTGCCTTTTTACTACTTAGCAATGAAATACCTTCAACGACCATATCATAAGCTTTCCATTCTCCTGTTTTCTTATTCATTCTCATTTTAAAAATCACATCAATTGTTGGCTTATTCAAATCAACAATTTGAGTTTTAATTGCAACGATTCTTTTATTTTTAACTGACTTAGCTGGCTCAAAAATAACCTGCTGATTTTTATATTGCTTTAATGCTGTGGCATAAGTTCGAGCTAAATGGCTACGTATTGAAACAGCAAATTTTTCTCGTTGTTCTTTTGTGGTTTTCTTTAAGTGTTTACCCAAAATTCGATACGCCGCATATTTATAATCAATGGACGGCATTAATTCTTCTTGCACAATCACATTCATTAATTTTGGAAACTTCTTGATCTCTTGTTGATTTGCAGCAATACGCGTAAAAAGCTGATTGCCTACTTTTTCTAAAACAACATAAGGAGAAGGAGAAGCTGACTCAGCGGCTTTTCCTGAAATAGAAAACACTAATAAAAATACAAATAAAACATTAGATAACTTGAGCATGATACTTCCTTAAGCTTTAATAAACCATCAACAGACCACTTGGTCTGTTTAATGACGACATAATAACACCGACCGGTTGGTTTGCAAATAGATTATTATATTGTTTGATTATTTTATATACTAAAAAACTGAGGGAATGACGTGCTTATTTTTTCAAGTTACGGATATAACCACAAAGTTCATCTATAACATATTGAAATATTTCTTTATTACGAGAGCTTTTACTTAAAGAGGTAGCGCCATTAAAACTAGCAACAATAAAGTATGCCACATGATCTAGTTGCAAATTAGGTCGTAAATCATGCTCAATAGTACTGAGTGCATCAACGATTAATCCGTTCAATTTTTGCTGCATAGTTAAAATACGTAAACGAAAACCTTCATCAACATTAGCCATTTCTTCACAAAGATTGTTCAAAGGGCAGCCACAAACAGCCTCGCTGCACACCATGGTTTCACACATGTTTGTAAAAAAATCGCATAAGCCTTCGATAGGATCGTCTTGTGAAAGCGCCGGCTGCCATGTAGCTAAAAACATTGGTACGTAAACTTCTTCAAAAACTGCGTAGCCCAATTCTAACTTATTAGAAAAATGGTAATACAAGGCACCTTTAGAAATACCACAACGGTTAAGAATAGTTGATAAACTGGTTGATTGAAATCCGTGATGGTGAATTTCATCGGCAGTGATATCAAGAATTTTTTGGCGGGTTTGCTCAGCATCACTCATATACAGCTCATTCTATTTATTAACTAAAAAGTCAGAGAATAATAACCAACCGCTCGGTTTGTTGCAAGAAGTTAGAATCATCATGAAAAAATAAATAGAATATATAGATCTAGCTTGGGATTGGAATAAATATGATTTATAGACATATAATCTGAAGATAAATACCAATTATCAACAATTAATAATGGCGAAATTTAATCTCTGTCTCTTATACACATCTGACGCTGCCGACGAAGAGGATAGTGTAGATCT